>OGIO01000122.1_pt1 | contig 104932 bp, 104 predicted proteins | sample 1571841 | NCBI WGS metagenome assembly OGIO01 (sample SAMEA2582111, study PRJEB24529) | metagenome | biome: Human gut stool | place: China | collected 2011
TGGGTCTGAATGATCCGTTTTTCACCCAGTATTTCCGCTGGCTGTTTAACTGTCTTCATGGTAATTTTGGAAAATCCTACAGTCTGAACAAGCCGGTTGTAGAGCTTCTGGCAGCCCGTGTCCTTCCGACTCTGAAACTGACACTCATGTCATTGATCCTGATGCTGATCATGGCAGTGCCGCTTGGCGTTATATCAGCATTACATAAAGATGGTATAGCTGATTACATTTGCAGAGCACTTACCTTTGTGGGATGTGCCATGCCGAACTTCTGGGTAGGCCTGCTTCTGATGCTGCTCTTGTGTGTTAAGATTCAGATATTCCCGGTTATCGCATCAGGAGGCGACTTTAAGAGTCTGTTCCTCCCAGCACTTACCCTTGCCATTGCAATGGCTTCCAAATACACCAGACAGGTGCGTACTGCGGTTCTGGAAGAGTTAAGCCAGGATTATGTGATCGGAGCAGAAGCCAGAGGCGTGAAACGGTCCACCATTATCTGGAAAAATGTATTTCCGAATGCACTGCTTCCTCTGATTACCATGTTGGGTCTCTCTGTCGGAAGCCTTCTTGGAGGTACCAGTGTGGTAGAGGTTATTTTCTCTTATCCGGGACTTGGAAACCTGGCCGTGACAGCCATTACATCCAGCGACTATAACCTGATTCAGGGTTATGTACTGTGGATGGCATTGATCTATATGGTCATTAACCTGATCGTGGATGCATCTTATGTATACATTGATCCGCGTATGCGTTTGAAGAGGTAAGAAGATGAAAAAGACGTTAAAATTTCTCAAAGAACATAAGCAGTTTACCTTTTTTGGAATTCTTGCCATTCTGATCATTCTTGCAGCGATCTTTGCACCGCTGCTGACCGGTGGTGTGGATCCATTGAAGGGCTCGCTGACAGAAGCGCTGGAAGCACCCAGTAAGGAACATATCTTTGGAACAGATAAAATGGGCCGTGATATTTATGCCCGTGTGATCTATGGAGCCCGTGCATCTTTGACCTCTACATTCGGTGTGGTCGTGCTGATCTTCCTGGTGGGAAGTGTGGTAGGAGTCATCGCCGGATACTTTGGCGGAAAAATCGATGCAGTTCTTATGCGTATTGCAGACATGATGCTGGCTTTCCCGGGCCTTGTTCTGGCGCTGGCAGTGGCAGGTATCATGGGTGCAAGTATCCGCAATGCGATCATCGCAATTGTTGCTGTAAACTGGACCAAATATGCCCGTCTGGCGCGAAGCCTGGTTATGAAGATCCGTGACCGCGATTATGTATCTGCTGCCATCGTGACCGGATCCCAGACCCCGTATATGCTGTTGCGCTATATGCTGCCAAATGCGCTGCCAACACTGATCATTACGGCAGCGACGGATGTAGGAGGTATGATGCTGGAGATCGCCGCACTGTCCTTCCTGGGATTTGGTGCAAAGCCGCCCACACCAGAATGGGGCTATATGCTGAATGAAGGCCGTGCCTGTATGCAGTCCGCACCATGGATGATGCTGTATCCTGGTCTTGCTATTTTCTTAGTAGTTGTTGTATTTAACATGCTGGGAGATTCCATCCGTGATATCCTGGATCCGAGAGCAGAGTAAGGAGGTAGGAAGATGCTGAAAATTGATAATATTACGATCGCATATAAAGATGTTCCTACTGTCATGGACTTTAGTCTCCATATGGCTCAGGGGCAGATCGTCAGTCTGGTAGGAGAGAGCGGAAGCGGTAAGACCACCGTGATCCGTGCGGTGTTAGGGCTTCTTGCCGGAGGCGGTAAAGTGACAAAAGGAGATATCCTTTTTAACGGAACTTCTCTGTTATCCAACACACCGGAGCAGTGGAGAAATCTGCGTGGAAGTGAGATCTCCATGATCTTTCAGGACAGTGGTGCCATGATGAACCCGACCCGTAAGATCGGAGCCGTATTTACCGAGTATCTTCAGACTCATGAGAAGATCTCCAAGAAGGATGCATGGGCAAAAGGTGAGGAGATGCTTGGAAAGATGCGTCTGCCGAGCCCGGACAATATTATGCGTTCTTATCCGTTCCAGTTATCCGGTGGTATGCGTCAGCGTGTAGGTATTGCCATGGGTATGACCTATCAGCCGAAGCTTCTGCTGGCAGATGAGCCGACCAGTGCACTGGACGTAACCACACAGGCACAGATCGTTCGTCAGATGATGGAATTAAGAGATGACTATGGAACCGGTATCATCGTTGTTACCCATAACCTGGGTGTGGCAGCTTACATGTCTGACTACATCGTGGTTATGAAGAACGGTCATATTGAAGATCAAGGTGACCGTGACCATATTCTGCATCACTCGGAGAATGATTACACCCGCAAGCTGTTAAGCGCGGTACCTTCTATGGGAGGGGAATCTTATGTTTGAACATGATGAAGTTGTTCTGGAAGCAAAGCATGTCACCCGTCGTTTTCCGGCATCAGGCGGACGTACTTTGGTTGCCAATAATGATATTAACCTGAAATTTTACAAAGGAAAGACACTGGGACTGGTAGGCGAATCCGGCTGTGGTAAATCTACATTCATGCGTTTTCTGGTGTCTCTGGATACCCCTTCCGAGGGAGAGATCCTGTATCGTGGAAAAGATATTACAAAACTGAAAGGTGAGGAACTGCGTCAGAACCGTCAGCATATTCAGATGGTATTCCAGGACCCGACCTCTTCTTTCAACCCGAAAATGAAGATCCGTGATATCGTATGCGAGCCTCTTCTGAACTTTAACCGTATCAAGAAGAGCGAGATGGATGCAGCCTGCCGTCGTCTTCTGGAGATGGTGGAGCTTCCGGGAGAGTTTGCAGACCGTTATCCGCATAATATGTCCGGTGGTCAGCGTCAGCGTGTGGCAATTGCCCGCGCGCTTGCTCTGGAACCGGAGATCCTGATCCTTGATGAGGCAACCTCTGCACTGGATGTATCCGTACAGCAGACCATCATTGAGCTGATCGTAAAGCTTCAGAAAGAAAAGAATATTACCATTGGTTTTATCTGTCATGATATCTCTCTGATCCAGTCCTGCTCTCACGAAGTAGCGGTGATGTATCTGGGAAACGTCGTGGAAGTACTGCCTGCAGAAGATCTGGCAGAGCATGCAGTCCATCCCTATACAAGAGCACTGATCGGTTCTGTTTTCGATATCGGAATGGACTTCTCCAAACCGATAGAAGAGATCAAAGGAGAAGCACCCAGCCCGTTGGATGTGCCTGCTGGATGCCCGTTCCGTGGACGCTGCCCGAAGGCAACAGGGAAATGTGAAGCAGAAAAGCCGAAACTCCATCAGATCGGGGCGGATCACGAAGTGGCCTGTCATCTGTTTGACAAGGAGGATAAATAATTGAAAAAAGCAAAAAAATTCATTGCATTATTGCTGACACTGGTTTTTGTGGCAGCGATGATTTCCTGCGGAAAAAATCAGGAGCAGGGACACATTCATAAGATTGGCGTTCTCGTATACGATCTGAAGGATGAACAGGTACAGGCATTCCGCGAATATCTGGAAGGCTATATTGCAGCAAGCTTTTCTGATGTGGATTTCCTTTATTCTTCAGAGGTAACCACAGAAGAGGAAGAGATGGAGTTCCTGAACAGTGCGATTGCAGAAGGCGTAGAAGGAGTTCTTGCTTTCAACAGTTTTGATCTGGAGAAAGAAGTATCTCTCTGTGCAGAGAATGGAGTTTATTTCATTCGTCCGTCCAGTACCACAGCACCGGAAGATTTTGACAAAGTTGCAGATAATCCTTACTTCCTTGGCTATTTTGGACCGGGAAGTGAGATGGAGTACCAGGCCGGATATGATATGGGAAGCTATTTTGCAAAAGAACAGATTTCCGACAGTTACTTCCTGTTAAGCGGTGGTGCAGGTGCCAATGTCATGCATGAGCAGCGTGCAGAAGGAATGCTGGATGCCCTGCAGGAGGCTTATGGCGTACAGTTTGAGCAGAGCAGTGCGGAACTTGCATCCGCTTCTGAACCGGTAAGTGTGGAAGCAGAAGGCTTAAAAGTAACCATATTTCCGGGCTATATCAGTGCATTGGAAGTAGGACAGCAGGCAATTGCAGAGTTTGAAAAAGATCCGGCGGGTGTTGTGATGAGTACGATCCCGGTTCTGCCGATTGCAAGCTCTCTGGGTGATGCCAGCCTCGGTACCGTTGACTGCTACACAGAAAGCAACGGAGAGCTGTTCAAAAACGGTAATCTGAAATATCTGTGCGGTAAATATGAGTCCATTATCGGACCGGCATTTGCAGCGATGTACAACGCAGTGACCGGTTACAGCGAAGATTTCCGTGAGGATGGAAAAGCATTTGCCATTCAGCAGGGCTTCTGGACTTCCACCAATTATCAGGATTTCCAGAAAAAATATGAACTGTCTTCTGGTATTACTCTGAATGCATACAGCTATGAAGACCTTCTGGACGTGTGTAAAGCGCATAATCCGGAGGCAAACTTAAATGATCTGAAGGAACTTGCAGGCGCGTGGGATTTTGATTCCGCAGCCCAGAGAAGGAAATAATATGGAAAAACACACACTGACAAAAGGAAATGTAAGCAAAGGAATTCTGCTGTTTGTGCTTCCAATCATTGCAGGAAGTCTGATCCAGCAGCTTTATGTGACCATTGACGCAGTGGTGGTGGGACAGTTCACAGGAAAGCTTGGTCTGGCAGCCATTGATTCCGTGCATACATTGTTCAAGTTTCCGCTGAATTTCATGAATGGTCTGGCAACGGGTGCGACGATTCTGATTTCCGGACATTGCGGATCCGGGGACGAGCGTCAGATGCATTGTTCCATCCGTACCGCTTGTACGGTGGCAGTGATTCTGGGAGTGGTCTGCTCCGTGGGCGGAGTAATTCTGACTCCATGGATGTTGCAGATCATGTCTGTGCCGGATGAAGTTTATGGGCGGGCATTTGTCTATACTACCATTTATTTTGGTGGTATCTGGTCCATGATCCTTTATAACATGACGGCTGGAATCTTAAGAGCCTATGGCGATTCCAAGAGACCGCTGTATGTGCTGGTCTGCTGTGCAGTAATCAATATTTTTGGAGATTTATTGCTGGTAGGTGTGTTGGATATGGGGGTGGCCGGTGCAGCACTGGCCACCATATTTTCACAGATCGTCAGTGTGGTTGTTATCTTTTCTATGTTAAAAAAGGTTCTTCATGTGGAAAAAGGGGAGAAGCCTCTCTGGTGGCCTCATTTTTGCAAAGAACATATGCAGCAGATGCTGCACATGGGGTTTCCGCTGGCATTGCAGTCGATGCTGTTCCCCATTGCAAATACCATTGTACAGGCGGGTGTCAATACGATGGGTACTGATCAGATTGCAGCATGGGGTATCTGTGACAAGCTGAATATGCTGATCTGGCTGTTGTCTGACTCCATGGGTCCGGCTCTGACAACCTTTACCGCGCAGAATCTGGGAGCAAAGAATAAGGAACGGATCAGAAAAGGTGTGTTCGTTGGTACAGCTATGTCTGCTGGAGCTGTCATTATGGTGAGTATCATTCTATTCGTTGGCGCAGCTTTTATGACACCTTGGTTTGTGTCCGCACAGGATGCAGCTACTTTAGCACCTCTGGTTGGTGCTTATGCCCGGATGATGGCACCGTTTTTCCTGTTTTATGCTATCGCAGAGGCTCTGTCGGGAGCCTGCTGTGGCACGGGAGATACGATCAGACCGATGATCACCACATTGATATCTATCTGTCTGCTGCGTGTGATTGGTGTGTTATTCATTCTTCCTGTATATGAAACTATGGAATGCATCGTAGTGATCTACATTGCTTCCTGGATTGCCGCCGGTATAGCATTCCTGGGACTGTGGAAATGGAACAGCTCAAAGCTGTAATATTCCAAAATGTAATAAAGATATAATAAAACGGTATGTTTAGATATCCCCCACGGTGGGTTGTGGAAGGTAGAATCCCTCTGTTATAGTAAAGAAGGTCTTTACTATGTCAGAGGGATTTTTTCGTAGTATGGCACAAACATAATCATAAGGGAGATATAGAAATATGAAGAAGCTTAACAAAGTAATCTGTCTGTCACTGAGTGCGATGATGCTGGCAGCAGCGATCAGCGGATGTGGTGCGAAGGAGACGACAGATGCAGTACAGAATGAGACCACAGGGGAGACTGCTCCGGCTGGTGAAATGTCCAGAGACAATACCATGATCTATGGTGCAGAGTTCATGGTGGAGAAGTTCAATCCAATCTTAGGATCCGAGTATTGTGATGCCATGATTTTCAGAGGCCTGATGAAAACGGATGTAGATTGTCAGCCACAGTGTGATATAGCAACCGATTATGAGATCAGTGATGATCTGCTGACATATACCTTCAATATTCGTGATGATGTAAAATTCCACGATGGAACAACATTGACAGCGGACGATGTTGTATTTACGATCAGCAGCATTCTGGATGAGAATGTGAACTCTTCGATCCGTTCGGATTTTCTCCTTGTAGATAAAGTGGAAAAACTGAGCGATACTTCACTGAGTATTATATTAAAAGAGCCGTTCCCGGCTTTGCTTGATAAGCTGACAGTGGGAATTGTTCCGGAGCATTGCTTCGAAGGACAGGATATCAATACCGCTGATTTTAATGTGAATCCGGTTGGCTGCGGACCGTATAAGCTGGTTTCTTTAGAAGCAGGTACCAAGTGTACCATGACCAGATTTGATGATTATTATGGAGATAAGGCACAGATTGAGAATATTATCTATCTGTATCTGCCGGATTACAATACAAGAGCACTGCAGCTTAAAAATAATGAGATTGACTTTACATTCGTGGAGCCGAGCCAGATCAAAGAGCTGGAAGCGGATGAGAACTTAGATGTTTATGTGATCGGTTCCGCAGATTACCGTTGTGTTATGTATAATTTCCAGGTATGTGATCTGTTTGAGGATGTAAGAGTCCGTCAGGCACTGAATTATGCAACGGATAGTCAGGCAGTTGTAGATGCCATTGCTCATGGCTATGGTCAGATCGCTTATTCTCCACTGCAGAAGAATAAATTCAACTGTGAAGATGTAGTGAAATATGATTATGATCCGGAAAAGGCAGCAGCACTTCTGAAAGAGGCAGGTTGGGCTGATACGGATGGAGACGGAATCCTTGATAAAGATGGAGAGAAGCTTTCCTTTACCCTTACCGCTCCGGTTGACGATGAAGTTCGTGTGAATATTGGAACTTATCTGTCATCTGAATGGAAAAAGCTGGGTGTAGACTGTACCATGTCAGCTCTTGGATGGGATGCCATCGACATTACAAAATGTGAGTCCTTCCTGCTTGGATGGGGAAGTCCGTTTGATGCAGACAATGATACTTATCGTCTCTTTACAACCGGAAGCGCAGATAACTATGGATTCTACAGCAATGAGACGGTTGACAAGGCTCTGTCTGAGGCTCGTACAAAGACAGAAGATGCAGACAGAGCAGCATGTTATGCAGAATTCCAGAAAGCATTTGCCCAAGATCCGGCATATGATCTTATCTGCTATCTGGATGCCTTGTATGCAGGCAACAAACGGATCAGTGGACCGACAGATAAGGTGCTTGGACATCATGGAGCAGGTATCTTCTGGAACATTGAAGACTGGACAATTTCTGAATAAACGTGGGTTTGATGTAGAATGAAACGGTATGTTTTGAAAAGACTGATTCAAAGCATTGTGGTTATGTTTATCATGAGCATCTGCTCATTTGCACTTATAAATGCGGCACCGGGTGAACCGGCTGCCGCAATTTATGGTGGTCAGATGGATAAACTGACACAGGCTGAGAAAGACAGAATCAATGAGAATCTGGGACTGAATCAGCCAGTCATAATAAGGTATGGCAACTGGCTGGCAGAAGTGTCTCATGGTAATTTTGGATATTCGTATGCAAACGGGCAAAATGTTGGAAAGATGATCAAAGAGCGTATGCCGAACACGATGACATTATTTTTGTCTTCTTTTGTGTTGACAGTTATCCTGTCTATTGCGGTCGGGCTTTTTGCGGGTTTGCATCCGGACTCTATGATAGACAGAGTGATCACGATCATCAGTATTACGCTTAATGGAATCCCCAGTGTGCTGGTAGGCATCATTTTGATCCTTCTGTTTTCGGTAGTGCTCGGCTGGCTGCCATCTTCTGGTGTAACATCCATGTTTTCTGATACACTGAAGGATCGGATTATTCATCTGATCCTGCCGACGGTGACGGTTATGTTCAGCCATATTGGCTCTTTTTCCCGTTTTATACAGGAAGGAATGAAAGAAGAGCTGGACAGCTATTATGTGTATGTGGCAAGAGCCAATCATATGTCGAAATGGGATATTTATCGAGGTGCCATGAAAAATGCACTGGTTCCATTTGTAAACTATGTGGGAACCCATGTACCGTCATTTTTTTCCGGATTTGTTGTAATTGAGACGGTATTTGCATATCCGGGGCTCGGAAATATGATTGTAAATGCAATTCCGGTAAAGGATTATCCTGTATTGATGGGAGGAATTCTTGTAACGGGAATCGTTGTCATTATATCCATGCTTCTGGTGGATCTCATTGATCTGGCATTGAATCCAAAACTTCGGAAGGCGGTGACCAGATGAAAAGGAAGGTAAGAAAGAATAGTTTCTGGGTACTGTTGTTTCTGGTGATCATACTGTTGTGCATGACAGCACCGCTATATGCGGTATATTCTCCTACGGAAGTAGATCTTGGCAGTGTGCTGCAAAAACCGGATGTAGTACACTGGTTTGGAACAGACAGTTCAGGAAGAGATGTATTTACGCGTACCATGTACGGCGGAATGGTATCATTGGCAGTGGCGGCAAGTAGTAGTCTGTGTGCACTGATGTTTGGAATCGTATATGGAGGAATCAGCGGTTATGTGGGCGGAAGACTGGATACGACTATGATGAGGATCGTTGATATTGCATATGCCATGCCTTCTACCATTGTTGCACTGGCATTTCAGATGGTATTTCCAAACAAAATTCTGGGTCTGGTCATCGTGATGAGTCTTACCAGCTGGATGACCATGGCACGTGTGATCCGGGCTCGTTTTCAGGAGTTGAAAAAAGAAAATTATATTATTCTGGCGGAAGGATTTAATATTCCACGGCATGTGATCCTGTTCAATCATATGGTACGCAATTCCTTTTCCAGTATTATCATTATTGCGACCTTTACCTTTGCCAGTGCCATTGTAACAGAAACATCATTGAGCTATCTTGGTGTGGGGATTCCTATTGGAATTCCATCCTGGGGAAACATGATCAACGGAATCCAGAGTTATGTACTCAATGGAAAGTGGTGGATCGTGCTGCCTCCGGGGGTAATGATCATCCTCAGTTCCATCTGTGTGAACTATGTGGGTGAGTACCTGAAAGAAAAATATGTGTCCTGAGGTTAAACAAATGAATGACAAAACTATAAAGAAGAATATTACCAGATTATGGAACCAGGCATACATCAATTATGATGATTGTTATGCCCATGGCCTGAAAAGCGAAGGGGAAAAAAAGGAATGGCTGAGATTTTTGCGCAAAGTGATCGGAAAACAGCCATGCAGTATATTGGATGTGGGAGCTGGAACCGGATTTGTCAGTCTGCTTTTAGCAGAGCTTGGTCATACCTGTAAAGGCATTGATCTGTCGGAAAATATGCTTTCTAAGGCAAAAGAAAAGGCAGAAAAAGCTGGATTTCACAATGTGACATTTGCAATAGGTGATGCGGAAGACACCAAAGAACCAGCCAAACAGTATGATGTGGTGATCAATCGCCATCTGGTGTGGACCTTGCCCCATCCGGAAAAAGCGATCAAAGAATGGAAGCGGGTATTAAAGCCGGGGGGAAGACTGGTGATCATGGAAGGTAACTGGCACTATAACCGTCTGTCAGACCGGATTCAGGTGTTCCTCGGTAAATGTCTGATCACGTTGGTGGAGCACAGAAATGCATTTTCCAATGATGGTGATTATGATAAAGACACGAAAGAAGAGCTTCCGATGATGAAGAGCAGAAATGCCAGACGTCTTGGCCAGATGGTACAGAATGCAGGACTGAAAGTGACTGTGATCCCCATGACAGAGGTGGACCGGGCAGAGAAACAGGCAATGCCTCTCAGATATCGTCTGTTGAACCCACATAAACGGATCACAGTGATTGGTGTGAAGGAATAGCAATATGGAGAACATATTAGAAGTAGAAGATCTGGGGATCATGATAGATGGGGAGAAGATCGTCAAAGACATTTCTTTTTTTGTACATGATCAGCATATTACTTGTATTGTAGGCGAAAGCGGAAGCGGTAAAAGTATAACCATGTCAGCTGTTCTAGGGTTGCTTCCGAAGGTGGCTTGTAAGACAAAGGAAAGTAAGATCATGTTTCATGGAGATTCCATGTTCTGCATCTACCAGGATCCGATGAACTCGTTGAATTCGTCTGTGAAAGTAGGCAAACAGCTGTATCAGATGGCAAAAGGGTATAAAAAAATGACCCGGACAGAATTTGATCAGCAAATGGGAATCATATTGGAACGAATCAAATTTGAAGACCCAATGCGGACACTGAACAAGTATCCCTTTGAATTATCTGGTGGAATGCTGCAGCGTCTCATGATCGCCTGTGCAATTCTGGTAACGCCATCGTTGATCATTGCGGATGAACCGACCACCGCTCTGGATGTGAGTATACAGAAGGAGATCATGCGGGAATTTCGTGCGATCAACAGAGAATATCAGACGGCTATCCTGGTCGTGACCCATGATTTTGGAGTGGTAGCGGAACTGGCAGATGATGTGATCGTGATGCATGACGGCGAGATCGTAGAAAAAGGAAGAGTCCTTGATCTGTTCGATTCGCCGCAGGAGGAATACACAAAGAGGCTTTTAAAAGCCAGTTTTGAGGGGGCAGAAAATTGCAGTTAGATGTTTTAGATGTGAACAAATCTTATGGAAAAGAATCTATTCTTCATCACATTGAGTTTTCGGTAGGCTCTGGTGAGATCGTTGGACTGGTAGGGGAGAGCGGATGCGGAAAAAGTACACTGGCACGATTGCTGTGCTGCTATGAGAAGCCGGATAGTGGAAAGATCCTGTTTTGCGGAGAAGATACTGCCGGATTTGGAAAAAAAGAACGGCAGCAGTTTCGGCGCAGTGTGCAGATGATCCTGCAGGACAGTCTGTCATCTCTGGATCCTAAAATGTCTGTGGGACAGACCTTGCATGAGACCTTAAAATACAATGGAGTTTCAGATGTGACTCAGAGAGAGGATAAGATCAGGAAAACGCTGGAGATAGTGCTGCTGCCTGCCGATCTTCTTGAAAAACGCCCTTCACAGCTAAGTGGAGGTGAGCGTCAGAGGATCAGTATCTGCAGGGCATTGCTGGTAGATCCTCAACTGCTGATCTGTGATGAAATCACTTCAAGCCTGGATGTGATCACCCGATATCATCTGCTGGGAGAACTGAAGCGTCTGAATAAGGAAAAAGATCTTCCGATGGTGTTTATTTCTCATGATCTGAAATCTGTGAAAAGCATCAGTGACCGGATCCTTGTCATGTACCAGGGGAAAATCGTAGAAGAATTGAAAAAAGAAGATGGATTTCATTATGAACATCTATATACTTCGAGACTTCTGGAATCTTTGCCGATCGATCATCCATCCAAGCGAAAATCACTGGTTCATAATTTTGAGGATGAGGTTCTGACAGCCGTATAGAATCAGGGATAAAAAATATTGGAATTTTCATAACAGAATGGAATGATTGAATATCCCCCACCCCCGCTTGTGAGCAGGACTTACATCTGTTAAAGTATAGGACAGAGGAAAGGAAAGCCTCAAAAGTCTCCTATAAAACCCATATAAAGAATACTTTATCAATGAAAACAGCTGCTTCGGGAAGCAGCTGTTTTCATGTTCAGATCATTGAATAAAACACATATAATATAACAAAACGGAATGATTATACATATAAAATGGAATATATGAATAACCCCCGGTAGGGGTTGTGAAAAAAATATAGCTTGTTAAAATAAATACATTAGAAAACAAGAGGTATGAAATCTAATGATAAGATATGTAGGAAAAAGACTGATTCAATTGATTCCCATTCTTCTTGCAATCACGTTTTTGTCTTTTGGTATGATGAGGATTGCCGGAAGTGATGTGGTGGAGCAGAAGATGGAAAATACAGGCAGTGACATTTCACAGGAAGTGGTGGATGCAGCCAGAGAGGAGCTCGGACTGGACAAACCATTTCTGACACAGTATGTGGTCTGGCTTGGCGGAATCCTGCGAGGAGACATGGGAACCAGTTATGTATCCGGCAAACCAGTGTTCTCTACGTTTATCTCCAAGCTACCGGCAACATTGCTTTTGACAGTCACATCTATTCTGTTGACGATTCTTATATCCATTCCGCTTGGAATCTTGGCGGCAGTTCACCAGAATCATGTTTCGGATTATCTTATACGGACACTTAGTTTTATCGGAAACAGTCTTCCAAACTTTTTCGTCTCTCTTTTGCTGATGTATCTGTTTGCCATTCGGCTTGGATGGTTTCCGGTCATTGCAACCGGTGTCAGTCTGAAGAGTGTTGCTATGCCGGCGATTACACTGGCTATTGCTATGAGTGCGAAGTATCTTCGTCAGGTAAGAGCAACGGTACTGGATGAATTGAGCAAGGATTACGTGGTTGGTGCGAAAGCAAGAGGTATCAAATTTTCCAGAACATTGTGGGGAAGTGTGATGAAGGCTTCGCTGGTAACAATCATTACCTTACTGATGCTGTCAGTGGGAAGTCTTCTTGGAGGAACTGCAATTGTAGAATCCATCTTTATGTGGGATGGTGTGGGCAAGATGGCGGTCGATGCTATCAGTATGCGTGATTATCCGATTATTCAGGCATATGTGATGTGGATGGCGATCATTTATGTGGCAATTAATCTTTTGACCGATATTTCTTATCGATTTCTGGATCCAAGGATCCGTCTGGGAGGTGATAAGGAATGAGTCAGGAACATCAGGTAACTGTCCGGGTTCAGAAGGTGAAGAAACAACGGATCCAGATGAAAATATTTCTGTTTACGGCATTGGCAGCAGCACTTTTACTGATCACGATTTTTGCAAAGTATATTTGTCCCTATGATCCTTATGCACAGGATCTGACACAAGCCATGCAGCCGCCCAGTGCAGCTCATCTGATGGGAACAGATACTTATGGTCGGGATATGCTGTCCCGTGTTCTGATCGGAGCACAGACCAGTATTTCGTCCACGTTTGCTCTGGTAGCGATCATTACCGTATTTGGAACGGTAGTTGGAATTTTCTGTGGTTATTACGGTGGAATTGTTGATTCCGTGATGATGAGAATCTCAGATGTGTGCCTGGCATTTCCAGGTCTTGTATTTGCTATGGCAGTTGCGGCGATCTTGGATGGAGGAGTCAGGAATGCGGTCATCGCACTGGCTTTGATCAGCTGGCCCAAATATTCCAGAATTGCAAGAGGGCAGACGTTATCCGTAAAAAATCTGCCTTATATGCAGGCTTCCCAGATGGCGGGAGATTCAGTTTTACAAATGATTTTCCGACATGTACTTCCGAATATCGTAGGACCGATCCTGGTTACTTCTATGCTGGATATCGGTACGATGATGATGGAGATTGCAGGGCTGTCTTTTCTTGGGTTAGGAGCCCAGCCTCCGGTGGCAGAGTGGGGAAGCATGATGAGCAGCGGCAGGAGCATGCTGCAGACCTATCCATGGATTGTATTATCTCCGGGATTGGCCATCTTTATATCAGTTGTGATATTTAACCTTCTGGGTGATTCGATCCGTGACTATATGGATCCGAAGAACACTCGTTCAAGGTAGATATAAATATTATTAGAAACAGGGAGTAAACATATGAAAAAGAGAACAGGAAAAATTCTTTCATTACTGCTGTCACTGGCCATGGTGGCAGGTGTCATGGCAGGCTGTGGTTCAGAAAAGGCTGACAGTACAAGTGGTACACAGACAGAGGTAACAACCAGTGCGGATGCAGCTGGTAAGAAAACATTTGTCTTTGGAGATACCACCTTCAATGCGGAAAATGAGGAATCCAATATTGATCCGCACAGCGCATACTGCGGATGGGCATGCATACGTTATGGTGTTGGAGAAACTCTGATGAAGATCAATGATTCCATGCAGCTGGAGCCATGGATCGCAGAAGGGTATGAACTGGTAGATGATCTTACCTGGAAAATTACACTGAAAGATGGAGTGTGCTTTTCCAATGGAAAGCCTTGTGATGCTGAAGCTGTGAAAAAATGCCTGGAAGATCTGGTTGCAGTGCATGAGCGTGCGGCAGGAGATCTGAAGATTGATTCTATGGAAGCAGATGGTCTGGTGCTGACGATCCATACAACGGAAGAATGCCCAAGCCTTATGAACTATCTCTCTGAGCCCTATGGCTGTATTATCGATGTGGATGAGGGTGTGACCGAGGATGGAATCGTAGTGGGTACAGGTCCTTTTGTGGCAACGGAGCTGGTGACAGATGATCATCTGAATCTTGTGAAAAATGAGAATTACTGGGATGGAAATGTAAATATAGATGAGATTACGGTCCGTACTATCTCCGATGGAGATACGCTGGCCCTGGCACTTCAGTCCGGAGAGATCAATGCGGCATATGGTATGGCATATGCAAGCTATCCGGTCTTTGAAAATGATAATTACCAGTTTACCAGTGTACAGACCAGCCGTTCTTTCTACGTACAGATGAATTATACATCTCCGGTGGTGGCAGACGATGCAGTCCGCGAAGCCATTGCTATGGGTATTGATAAAGACTCCTTTGTCAATGTGCTTCTGAATGGATACGGATATGTGGCAACTGGTGCTTTCCCTGATACAGTAGATTTTGGCGGTTCTACACTGAATGCAAAAACCTATGATCCAGAAGGAGCAAAAGCAGTTCTGGAGGCAGCAGGCTGGAAGGACAGCGACGGTGATGGCATCCGTGAAAAAGACGGACAGAAGCTGACGATCAAATGGCTGACCTATCCGAGCCGCCAGGAGCTTCCGCTGCTTGCTGAATCTGCTCAGAGTACCTTAAAAGAAATCGGTATGGATGTACAGATCAATGCAACTGCAGATCATAACTCCATCTGGAAAGATACTTCTGCCTGGGATGTCTATGTAGGAGCAAACGTGAACTGTGGTCTGGGAGACCCGACGAACTTCTTCTCCACACATTGTCTGGATGCATCCACCAAGAATCGTGGACAGTATCACAGTGATAAGATGGAAGAGCTGGCAGTGCAGCTGAACAGTACTTTCGATACAGCTAAGAGAAACCAGATCGCCATCGAGATGCAGCAGCAGCTTCTGGATGACAATGCGTTTGTATTCTGCTCTTTCCTGAAGATGAGCATGATCAGTCAGGCAAATGTGACAGGACTTACCGCACATGCATGCGATTACTATGAGCTGACAGCAGATCTGGATATTAACTAAGTTATATGAATTTTGATAACGATTCAGAGTCTTGTGCATTAGACTCTGAATCATTACTATTTAGGAGCATGGAATGGGTGACACATTATTGAATTATGATTCTGTGGAGATCTCTTTTAACGGAACTCCTGTGGTCCATAATATTTCCTTTTCACTTCAACCAGGCGAAATCCTTGGACTGGTAGGCGAATCTGGAAGCGGAAAAAGTACGTTGATCAAGGCTGCCATGGGATTGCTGGGTGACAACGGGCTTGTGACCAGGGGAGATATCACATACAAGGGTAAAAACCTTGTGGATATGCCGGAGCATGAGCTTCGGTCTATCCGTGGTGCAGAGATTGGGATGATCTTTCAGGATGCAGGTGCTTCCCTCTGTCCGATCAGAACCATTGGAAGTCAGATTTATGAAAGTATGAAAGCGCATGGAAAAATCACAAGGGCGGATGCAAAGATGCGTGCCATGGAGCTTCTGTCAAAACTGAATTTCAAAGAGCCGGAGAGGGTCTGGGACAGCTATCCATTTGAAATGTCCGGCGGCATGAATCAGCGTGCAGGTATCGCCATTTCCATGCTGATGAATCCACCGGTATTGTTTGCTGATGAGCCTACCAGTGCACTGGATGTGGCAGTCCAGCGACAGGTGGTGCAGGAGATGCTTCATGTCAGAGAGCTTTTCGGAACAGCGATCATCATCGTAACCCATGATATCGGTGTGGTGTCAGCCATGGCAGATACGGTGCTGGTTTTGAAGGATGGCAATAAGATGGAATATGGACCGGCGAAAGAGGTGCTGGAACATCCGCAGAATATCTATACAAAAGAACTGCTTTCGGCAGTGCCGAAGCTTAGAAGGAGCCAGAACTAAGATGGAGCCAATATTACAGGTAAATCACTTGAAAAAAATATTTCATCAACGTGAAAAACGGGATGTTGCGGCAGTGAATGATGTAAGCTTTTGTCTGTATCCAGGAGAAATTCTTGGAATTGTGGGTGAATCCGGAAGCGGAAAAAGTACAGTTGCAAAGCTGATCACAAGGCTGGAAGATATGACAAATGGTCAGATTATTCTGGATGGACAGGATATTTCCCATTCAAAAGGGACGGTACGGAAGGAAATCTATGAAAAAATCCAGATGGTCTTTCAGAATCCGGTCGGTTCTTTTGATCCAAGAAGGACGCTGGGCGATGGCATTGGAGAAAGTCTGAAAAATAAAGGGGTTTCCAAAGCAGAGATTCGAGCAAAAGTGGCTGAATTGCTGGAACAGTGTGGCCTGGAACCTGAATATATGGACCGATATCCCCATCAGGTCAGCGGTGGGCAGTGTCAGAGAGCTGCCATTGCCAGAGCACTGGCGGTGGATCCGAAAGTGATCATCTGTGATGAGGCGACCAGTGCACTGGATGTGACGGTTCAGAAGCGAGTGATTGATCTGCTTCAGAATTTACAGGAAAATAAGAATCTGTCCTATGTCTTTATCTGCCATAACCTGGCACTGGTCCAGCAGTTCTGTGACCGTGTCATTGTTATGAAGGATGGACGGGTCGTGGAAGAAGGAACCCCTGACAAAGTGATCCAGAATCCCAAGGAAGAATATACAAAGATGTTGGTGGAGTCAGTATTTTAAATATATGGAATCGAAGGCAAAAAATATTCCGTAATTGAATATGTTCGTAAAAAAGTGATATGATCGAGAACCCCCCTGGGGGCTTGTTTGAGAATATAGGTGAACTATAATAAAAGAAAAGAAAACAAGATCAAAAGGAGGTTGTTGATTATGGCATGTTTTCTGGTAACAGCAGCAGAGGCTGTAATAGTAACAGCAGTATCGCATGCAGTGAAGACGAAAGAGGAAAAGAATGAAGTTGGTCATGTTGAAGTTGAGGGTGTGAAATCCTTTGATCTGACAGAGACACCAACAGAGATTCCGTGGAGCAGAAAATTAAAATGGCTTTCCTATTTGCTATGGGGCGGTGCGTTGCTTCTTTGCTTTGAACATATCTGGCATGGAGAGGTTGTTCCATTCTTCCCATTTTTGACAGCAATGTCTGATCCTGGGGACATGGCAGAGATGTTGCATGAAATGTCCACAGTTGGAGTGACGATGGCATTACTGGTAACAGGCGCATGGGGCGTGATGGTATGTGCAGTTGATTCTATGCTAAAAAGAGCATTGAAAATGCCACGAATGACAGCATAAGTGTACAGAGAGGGAGGTAGATGTAAATGACGTTACTTATTACAGTGTTTGCCGCAATTATCTGTACGGTGAAATGGTATAATCGGAAGGATGACAGCATGAAGCTTGGTATCCTCTGTTTTATGTATTGGGGCGCATCTCTGATGTGGCTTGGAGATGCCATTTTTGAATATATGGAGCTGGGAGTCGAATATTTTGCACCGGCACCTGCAGACATGCTGAATGACAGTTTCCTGGGATTTTCAGTGGTAGCTCTTGGATTGATTGTATGGCTGATTGTTTTGCTGGTGAAAGATCCAAAAGGTTCTGTCAGAGCGGCACTTGCAAAAAAAATGTAAGTTTCGGAAAAATAGATTCTGTTAAGTAATGGATTTGCAGGAAAATCTGGCATTACTAAAAACCCCCTACCGGGCTTGTAGGAAAAGAATACGGATGATTATAATAAACAGTGGCTGTGATATGGCGTAGGCCGTTTCACAGCCACTGTTTTCTTTCGCAGGATGAGGTGAAAAATGGCAAAAGTTCGTGATTTGACAAAAGGAAATATCGGGAAAAAATTGATTCTGTTTGCAATTCCCATGCTTTTAAGCAGCCTGGTACAGCAGCTTTATAATACCGTGGATTTAATTTATGCCGGTAACTTTCTGGGAAAATCCGCATCCGCATCCATTGGAGCCAGCAGTCTTCTGATTACCTGCCTGGTGGGCTTCTTTGGAGGAATGTCGGTGGGATCCGGCGTCGTGGTGTCCCAGATTTATGGTGCCAGAGATGAAGAAAAACTGAAAAAAGCCGTTCACAATGCGGTAGCTCTCTGTCTGGCGGGAGGCTTGCTGTTTATGCTGTTGGGGGTTGTATTTGCTCCGGTATATTTTCGCTTGATAAATACGCCATGGGAGCTGCAGGCAGGTGCAGTCAGCTATCTTCGGATTTATATGCTGTCGTTTCCGGTGCTTTTTCTATATAATATCGGCTCCGGAGTACTGCGCGCCCTGGGGGATTCCCGTTCGCCGCTGGCGGCCCAATTTGCTGGCGGCCTTGTAAATGTGGGAATGGATTATCTGTTTATCCGTGTATTTCATGATGGCGTCTGCGGAGTAGCCTGGGCTACGCTTTTTTCACAAAGTGTGGCGGCTGCGATTACGCTTTATAATCTGAGCAGGCTTCCAGATCCTTATCGGTTGCATGGAAGGGAGATCCGATTTGAAGCGTCTATTTTAAAAGAAGTGATTCGGATCGGCGTCCCGGCCGGATGCCAGTCCCTGGTGATTACCCTGTCCAACGTGATTGCCCAGTATTTTATCAATTCCTTCGGAGAAGATTCCATTGCAGCATTTACTGCGTATTTTAAAGTGGAATTGATTATCTATCTGCCAATCGTGGCCTTTGGGCAGGCGATTATGGCATTTTCCGGACAGTGTAAAGGAGCGGGGGACTACAGGCGTATCCGGAAAGGAACAGCTATCTGCTTGGTGCTCAGCATGCTTGTGGCTGGGCTTACCAGCGCGGCAGCCCTGCGGGGCGGAGCGGTTCTGTTTCGGATTTTCAATAAGGAAGCAGCAGTCATTGAGGCAGGTTTAAGCATTATCCGGGTATCCTTCCCCTTTTATCCTATCTACTGCATCCTGCAGGTGGTGGGAGACAGTCTGCGAGGCTGCGGAAAGGTGAAGCAGCCCATGCTCATTGTTATGCTGAATATCTGTATTATCCGGACCCTGCTTTTATGGGTGTTGGTGCCCTGCACGGGCAGCCTGCAGGGTGTGGCGGTGACTTATCCGATTACCTGGGCACTGACGGCAGTCTGTATGATGGGGTATTATGTGATATATCACAGAAATGCAGAACGATCGGTACGGTTTGGTTTAAAAGAAACAGAAGCTTTTATAGAATAGATGAAGAAATGGAGGAAAAAGATGCAAAGACAGGCAGAAACAATCGGAAAACGCTGGGATTATTGCGCGGATGGCTATGACGCTATTGTGCAGAATGAATTTGCAGAAGAGCTGGCAGAAAAATGGAGTGAAATTCTGAAAAATCATGCGCCCTGCGAAAAAGGAAAGGTACTGGATATCGGAACCGGTCCGGGATTTTTTGCAGTTTTGATGGGACGTATGGGATGGCAGGTGACAGGAATTGACTGTTCTGAAAAAATGGTTGAGACAGCAGCTCGAAATGCTGGAAAAGCGGGAGTCCATGCGGAATTTTATCAGATGGACAACCACCAGCTGGACTTCCCGGAGGATACTTTTGATTATATCATCTGTCGGAATGTGACCTGGATTCTTTATGATCCGGAAAAAGCCTTTGCGGAATGGAAACGGGTGCTGAAGCCGGGCGGAAGGATTCTATATTTTGACGCAAACTGGCATATTGCCGGAGACGAGGCTTACCGGGAGGCGGTAAAACGGGACGAAGAGGAATACCGGAGACTCTACGGGGAGCCGGAAAATACCTACACCGGTGATGCGGATACCGATGAGGCGTTTGATAAGGTTCTGTATTTTAAGGAGGTTCTGCGTCCGGAGTGGGACGAGATTCATCTGCCGGAGCTGGGCTATGGAAAGATACAGGTGATTCCCCGGGTCAATGAGCAGGTCTACAGCGAGAAAAAGAAATTACTGTACCGTTCTATCCCTATGTTTCTGGTGCGGGCTGATAAGCCGGAGGAGTGAAGCGGGTGAAACGGAAAATTAAAAAATGGGTTGCAGAGATTATCGGCCTGTTCATTGTGCTTCTGGGTGTGACGCTGCTGTCCTTTTCTCTGATGTATATTGCGCCGGGCGACCCGGCAAGAACGATCCTGCAGTCTGGCGGAACCATGCCGTCGGAAGAAGCAATACAGGAAAAACGGGAGGAAATGGGACTGGATCGCCCATTCCTGGAACAATACGGAAGCTGGCTGTGGAATTTTGTCCATGGAGATCTGGGAGTGTCCATGATTGACGGCAGGAATGTGTCAGATGAGGTGACAAAAGCGCTTGGAAAAAGCGCGGTACTGGCTGTGACGAGCCTGGCTGCCGGAGTAGCAGCCGCACTCCCTCTGGGGGTAATGTCAGCGGCAAGAAAAGAGAAAATGTTTGACCGGATTACCGGCTTTTTTGTATTTATCAGGCTGTGTATGCCGTCCTTTCTGGTGGGAATCGGATTTCTGTATCTGTTCGCCTATTGTCTGAAACTGATTTCTATATCCGGAAGTGGTGGAGTGTCTGCTCTGATCCTGCCTGCGGCAACCCTGGCCACCGGTATCTGCGCGCGAATGATTCGACAGATCCGGACTCTGATTTATGAGGAAATGAAGCATCCCTATGTGGATGGACTGCGTTCCAGAGGAATCCGGGAAACACAGATTCTGTTTGTACATATTCTGAGAAATGCCATGCTTCCGATTATTACCATGATTGCCCTGTCCTTTGGTGAATTGTTGGGAGGTACGGCCATCACGGAAATCATATTTTCCTGGCCGGGAATCGGCAGGCTGGTGATGACGGCCATCGGCGAACACGATTATACGATTATCCAGGGATTTGTGGTGATGATCGCCCTGATCTTCTTCGTCATATACGGACTGACAGAGCTGTCCTACAGCCTGTTTGATCCGCGGGTAAAAAAGCAGAAAGAGGGCAGTCAGAATGGATAAAAAGAAACGATTGAGAATCCGGCTGGCATGGTACCTCCTGTTGACAGCAGGCCTACTGATTATCATGCTATTCGGGGAGCAGCTTTCACCTCATGATCCCTATGAAAACAATCTGCTGAAGATCGATCAGCCTCCCGGAGCTGAATACTGGTTTGGCACGGATAACCTGGGAAGATGTCTTTTTTCCAGAATCCTGACAGGAGCCAGAAGCTCCTTGAGCGCCACACTCATCATTGTGTTGGTGACGGCAGTGATTGGAACGACAGCCGGGGTGACCGCAGGATATTATGGCGGACCGCTGGACGCGGTGATACAGAAGCTTTTGTTGATCGTACAATCCTTTCCGGGACAGGTGATGGCTATCGCGGTGGCAGGTGTGCTTGGGGCCGGAGTGAAAAACGCGGCGATTGCGCTTATCAGTATCGGCTGGATTTCTTATGCGAGAATGTCCCGCAGTATGGTGTTGAAGATCAAAGAAAGCAATTATATAAAAGCGGCACGTCTGTGTGGCTGTAATTCCGGTTATATCATTCTGCGTCATGTGATTCCCAATATCGGCAGCGTACTTTTTGTGACAGCTATGCTGGCACTTCCCGGTACCATGATGGAGATTTCCAGCCTTTCCTTCCTGGGACTCTCCGCGAAGCTGCCGACGCCGGAATGGGGTTATATGATGAACGAAGGAAGAAAGGTGCTGATGACGGCGCCCTGGCAGGCATTGATACCGGGCGGAGCAATTCTGATATCCGTTATCATTTTAAACCGTCTGGGTGATTCCGTACAGGAATATCTGGAATACCGTACAGGTAGTATATGAGTACTGAGAACAGGTAACATGTTCAAATAAACAATTTTATTAAAGGAGAAGACCAATGAAAAAAAGAATTTTAACCATGCTGCTGGCCGGTGTGCTGAGCGTAACCCTGTTGGCAGGCTGCGGTGGTTCCAAAGAACCTGCGGCTAACACAGAGGAGACTACGGAGCAGACGTCGGAAAGTACACAGGCAGATGCAGGAGAAAAGCATCTGAATATGGCTTATCATTCTGAGATTAAGAACCTGGATCCGGCAACGAGCAGCTGGGAAACCAAGCGTATCGGGGTAGGCGAGAATCTGTTCCGTATCAATGACGATCTGCAGCTTGAGCCCTGGCTGGCAGACAGCTACGAGCAGGTAGATGATCTGACCTGGAAAATCACTCTGAAGGATGGAATCAAATTCAGCAATGGGAAGGAGCTGACTGGAGAGGCTGCCAAGGCCTGCCTGGATCGGACCTGTGAGAAAAATCAGAGAGCGGTCACCATGCTGAATATCGCTTCTATTGAAGCAGAGGGACAGACTCTTACCATTACCACCAACGATGTAAATGCGGCACTTCTTAATAATCTGGCGGATCTGGTAGGTACGATTCTGGATGTGGATACGTTGGAAGGAGAAAACGCAATTCCGGTGGGAACCGGCCCCTTTGTGATTGCCTCTATGGAAGAGGGCAAGATGGAGCTTGTGGCAAACAAGGATTACTGGGACGGTGTTCCGAAGCTGGATTCTGTCACCATCAAGTATATTTTGGATGGTAACGCACAGGCAATGGCTCTGGATAATGGAGAAGTGGATCTGGCATTCCAGCTGCCTACCGAGAATATTATCCAGTTTATGGACAGTGATAAGATTACGGTAACCAGCAATACAGGCTCCAGATCCCAGATTCTGTATTTCGATTATACCAACGAGTTCCTGGCAGATCACAGTGTCCGCGAGGCTATCTCCTCCGCTATCGACCGGGAGACCTTTGCAAATGTCATCAACAAGGGCAATTCCGAGGCGGCTACCGCAATTTTCCCGGTCAGCTTTTCCTACGGAAAGGTGCCGGGCGTGTCCTACGATGTAGAGCATGCGAAAAAGCTGCTGGCTGATGCAGGCTACACAGACAGTGATGGAGATGGTGTTTTGGATAAAAATGGTAAGGCGCTGAGCTTTAAGCTGTATACCTATGGAGAGCACGGAACTTTGCTTGCTACCTTTGCAGAAGCAATTCAGGCGTCCTTAAAGGAGATTGGAATCGCCACGGATATCCAGACCAATGATTACGACGCGCATACCAATATTCTCAAGGCCGGAGGCTTCGATCTGGCACTGAACAGCTATATTATGGCGCCAGTAGCCGATCCACAGTATTTCTGCGATATTATGTTGAGAACCGGAGCAGACTATAATTATGGAAAGTATTCGGATGAAAAAGTAGATGAGCTGATTGCGCAGCTGGATAAAGAATTTGATGTTGCAAAGAGAGAAGAGCTTGCGAAAGAAATCCAAGCTGTAGAGGTGGAAGATTGCGGTTTCTTTACCCTGGGTCATCTGAAGTACCAGATTGCCGCAAATAATAAGGTTTCTGGTTATTCCACACAGGCAACTGAGGCGTATATTCTGACGAAAGATACAGATATCGCGGCTGAGTAAAAGAAAAAACAGGAGAAGGGCATGCTTGAGATAAAGGACTTAGCGGTTGCCTACGGTAACAGGGAAATTGTTCATAACGTGGATTTTTCTGTACAGCCGGGGGAAACAGTATGTATCGTAGGAGAAAGCGGAAGCGGAAAAAGCACGCTGCTGAAGGCGATAGCCGGACTGTTGGGACAGGAAGGACATATAACCGGAGGCAGAATAGAATTTGACGGCAGGAATCTTGCGCAGTCAGATCCGAAAGAATACAGAAGCCTGCGCGGCAGCCGGATCGCCATGGTTTACCAGCATGCGGGAGAATCCATGGATCCGGTTATGCGGATTGGAAGACAGTTTCAGGAGGAACTGAGCCTGAAGGGGAAAATCAGCCGCCGGGAATCAGACAGGAAGGCAGCAGAATGTATGAAGCAGCTTCTCTTGAAGGAGCCGGAAAGAATTCTACGTTCCTATCCTTCGATGTTGAGTGGAGGAACGAATCAGAGAGTTGCCCTTGCCCTTGCTATGGTAATGGAGCCAGATTTGATTCTGGCAGATGAACCTACCTCTGCCCTGGACGTGACAGTCCAGGCGGAGGTGGTGAAGGCTATGCAGAATATGAAGAAGGTCACCAATGCGGCTATTTTGATGGTTACGCACAATATGGGCGTTGTGGCACAGATGGCAGATAAGGTGGGAGTTATGCAGAGTGGAAAAGTGGTAGAATGGGGAACGGCAGAAGAGGTGCTTTTACACCCGGTTCATGACTATACGAAGATGCTGATGTCCTGTGTGCTCAGAATGGAGACGGAAGATGAATAAACAGCCGTTTTTACAGGTGGAACAACTGGAAAAAACCTATGGAAAAATCAGAGCGGTAAATGGAATCAGTTTTTTTGTGGAAAAAGGAGAATCTGTTGGAATCGTAGGAGAAAGCGGTTGTGGGAAAAGTACCACGGCGCGTCTGATTGCGGGACTGGAGAAGCCCACGGGCGGAAGGGTTCTTTTACAGGGAGAACCTCGCTGTCTACGAAGCGGCCGCTATAAAAAATGTCATGTGAATATGATCTTTCAGGATCCGAGGGATTCCTTTGATAGTCACATGACGGTATTTTCCAGCCTTTATGAAGCGCTGAGCCATACAAGACGGACAGATAGAAGACAGGCCAGGCCGGTGATTGAAGAGCTTCTGACCCAGGTGGAACTTTCTACAGAATATGCGGACAGAAGAATAGCGCAGCTCAGCGGTGGAGAATGTCAGAGGATAGCCATTGCGAGGGCGCTTTTGACGGAGCCGGAGCTTCTGATTTGCGATGAGGCGACCAGTGCGCTGGACGTATCGATTCAGAAGCAGATTCTGGAGCTTCTGCGGAGAATACAGAAGGAGCGTCAGCTTACCTATCTGATTATTTCACATGATCTGGCGCTGGTGTCTCATCTGTGCACCCGGGTTCTGGTGATGTATCAGGGGAAAATTGTGGAAGAAGGGGATGTAAAAAAGGTGCTCCGGAATCCGGAACACCCTTATACAAAGCTTCTTCTGGCCAGCGGAGCTACATTTATTCCAGATCCTTATTTTTATAACCGTTCGAAGTGAGTACAAAAAGTACAGAGGCATGGGAGGAAATCAGTCCCTGTTTCTGTGCTTTTTTTGCGCAGGGATAAACCACGGCAGAGGAGGTTTCCAGGTAGAGACCATGGGAAGCCATAGCACGCACCGCGTCTCGGATGTCCGTATCCGACGCGCTGAGGGCAAAACCGCCGCTTTCCCGAAGCGCCGTAACGGATTGCCAAGTAGCGGTATTGCCTCCGATGGAGGACATGGAAGAGGTATCGCCTTCAAATTTGTCTTCAACCCTTTTCTGACCGGAAAGAATCAGTTCCAGACGAGGAATCGGTTCGCAGGCAACCAGACGGGGCAGAGTCTTGATATAGCCGGTTTCCAGCAGAGCCCGGAAACCAAGATAGACGCCGTATAACAGATCCCCGCGGCAGGTGGGAATCAGAAGATAGTCCGGAAGCTGCCCTTCCAGCTGTTCATACAGTTCAAAGGACAGGGTTTTATAACCATCAATGCCGTAGGGTGAGCTGCCGGAGGGAATATCCAGCAGATTGGTAGCAGGATACCAGTCTTTTCCCTGGGCAAGCTGTTCTTTCTGATAGAAAAGGCGCGCAGCAGGCGTATCGGTAAGTACCAGTTCCGCTCCGGTGGCGTCTGAAGCATTTTTCCAGAGAGAAGGAATAGAACGGGTAGATACGTTGACACAGTTCAGCCCTTCCATGGCAGCGTAAGCTGCCAGGGAAGCGGCCTCATTTCCACTGGAAGCGCAGGTGACGGTGGAATAGCCGGCTTCCCTGGCCCGGGCAGTGATGAAGGGATTCATGCGGTCCTTATGGGAACCGGTGGGATTTTGAAATTCATGTTTGGTATAGAGCTTTCGGAAGCCCAGTTCTTTCGCCAGTTGGGGAAAGGTTCGTACGGGTGTAAAGCCTTCGCCCAGAGAAACCGTGTCGTCATAGGGAAGAAAATCCCGATAACGATGCCAGCCAGTGGCATCCTTTTGAATCTGTGCCTTTCCTTCGTAGACCAGGGTAAGATTGGAACTGGCGCCTCGTTCCAGACAGGCGGGACAGCCAAAAAAATAGTCCCCCACCGGATAGCGTTTCTGACAGCGCGGACAGATCATGCCGGTAATGCGAGAGTTTAGTTGATGTAAAGTTCTTGACATAAAGCGGCATCCTTTCTATAAAGAATCTATTTAGTATAGCAGGATAAAATATTGGGTACAAGCTACCCGGGGGGATAAACAGGATTCAAAAAAGGAATAGATATTGAAGCCAAATGGGAATGGAAGAACAACCCCCAGGGAGGCTTGCTGGAAAAACAGAAACTTGTTACACTCTAATCATCCCATTATGAATCAACTATCAAATAATTTCAAACAACCCCAAAAGAATCGTGTCCGGTCAAACGCGATTCTTTTTGGCTGAAAACCGATACGAGGTGAAGGAGAAAGAACAAATGGAAGTAAATGTATTATTATTTGATGATTTCGAAACCATGGACGCTTTTGGACCTGCGGATATTTTGTCCTGTGAAAAAGAGGGACTTCATGTTAATTATCTTTCACTGGCGGGCAATATGGTGAACAGCATGCAGGGCGTGAAGGTCTGGACAGAGCCGCTTAACCTGGAACAGCTGAAGGGAATTCTGATTGTGCCGGGAGGACGGGGCGCAAGAAGAATTCTGCAGCAGGATACCGAACTCCAGAAGAAGATCAAGATTGCGGCGGAGCGATCGGAATTTTGTCTGATGATTGCGGAAGGAGCGTACCTGGTGGCGCAGACCGGTCTTCTTTTCCGCAGAAAAATCGCAGCCTGTAAAGCCGGAGAAAACTGGAAACGAATGTTTCTGGCAGGAGTTTATGAGGTTCCGGACGCCAGCTGGGTGGCAGACGGAAAATATTATTCCGCAGGAACCACGGCGGACGGTCTGTCCATGGCGCTGACGATGCTTGCGGATCAGATTGATCTGGACGTGGCGCTGCAGACGGCGAAGCGTCTGGGCTATCACTGGAATCCGGAGGATGAGGCTGTTTATCAGTAAGGCGAACGATGTGCTAAAGTGATACTTTTTACAGGAATGGAGGAACTATTCCAGAAAGGAATGGAACTGCAGGAAAAAACAGGATGGATGAGAACCCCCTACGGGGCTTGGTGTGGAAAGGTCTGTCTTATATAATTGAGTTATTGAAAAAAAGAGGGAGGACCACCATGAGAAAAACAGCATTCATGGCTCGGGGAGCTGTGAGCGATACGCTGACCCAGTCTTGTCTGGAAAGTCTGTACGGACAGATCTGTCAGATGCAGAATGATGTGATTATTCCCAAAAGAAATGCGTGTGCATAGAACAGGAAAGGAAACCAAACCATGGAAATCCGACAGCTCCGCTGCTTCGTAACCTGCGTGGAGGCAGGCTCCTTTACAGCAGCGTCAGAACTTTTATATACCACCCAGTCCTCGGTCAGCAAGACTATCCATGCCATGGAGCATGAGCTTCAGACAGAGCTTTTTGAGCGGACAGGAAGGGGTATCCGACTGACAGCCCGGGGACAGGAGCTTTATAACTATGCAGTCAACGTGTTGGATGCCATGGAGCAGATCGATCAGCTGGCCGGGAAAAGTCCGGTGCGCAGTCTGAAGGTAGCGGTGAATCCGTCCTCCTGGATGGAAGTGATGTTTACGGAGTTTTATGAGCGTGCTTATCAGAAGGGCGATTATTATGAATACTTTGAGGGAAATGTACGGGACATCATTGAGCGGGTACAGAAAGGACAGGATGATCTGGGCTTCATTTATTTGTTGAAGGAGCAGAGCGCTTCTGCCCAGTTTCTGATGCGGAAGTACCAGCTGCAGTTTGAGCCCTTGAAACGGATTCAGCTGATGCTTTACGGAGGAAATAAGGTAGGGCAATTTCCGCCAACGGACGGAGAACTCCGCCTGGTTCAGGGAAGCCAGACAGAGGTGCGGCCGGAGGATGTGCTGCGCCTGGGAGCCATAGAGGGCATTTCCCTAGAATCGCCGCAGACGTCTGTGACTACCAATAGCGGATCGCTGCTCCGCCATCTGCTGGAGCATTCGGATCTCTGGAACTTAAGCAGTGAAAGCCTGGACGGAACCTACATCGGTACAGAGGGAATTCTGCTGGAGGGAAAAGAGAATGAGGTAGTGTTCGGCTGTGTCAGCAGAAATGAGGAACAGCTGGGTGAATTGGAGAAAGCATTTATCGCATGTGTAAAGAAAAAACTGAAAAATTCCAAAAAGGAATGAGAATATAGGAAAAACAGAAATACATAACAGCCCCACCGGGGGCTTGTGAAAAAAACATTCCTGACTTACAATTTTATCAGAGAATAAAAATGTCCGAAATTCGATGTTTAGATTTTCGGGCATTTTTATTGTGGAAAGGATTGAAATACCTTTGTTTTATGTACTGGGGTGCTTCGTTAATGTGGCTGGGAGATGCGATTTTTGAATAAGTTGTCAGAACATGCGGCGAACAGATACATAAAGAAGTATTGGAATAAAATACATTTTCAATAGCCCTGCCGGTGACCGGTGGGGCTGAATTAATTGCATTCATTTTCTTTGTAGATGAAAATAAAAACTTGACAAATCCTGTCAGCTATCGTATTCTATATTTAACAATTAGGTTAAATGTTAAACGAGGTGAACGAGTGTGGGACTACAAAATACCTTGAAGGCGCTGGCAGATCCGATCCGGCGGGAGATTCTGAATCTCCTGAAGAATGGACCGCTGTCAGCCGGTGAGATCGTGGATCATTTCTCAGTGACAGGTGCGTCTATATCGCGACACTTGTCAGTGTTAAAAGAAGCCGATCTGATCCGTGACCGACGGGAAGGAAAATTTATTTATTATGAATTGAATGCCTCTGTGCTGGAGGAGATCATGCTGTGGATTACAGATTTGAAAGGAGAATCAGACCATGATGGAGATGATTAAGAAAAACTGGGGAAAGATCGTGCTTACTTCGGCAGTGGTATTGGCTGCATCAATGGCAGGAGGGTATGGATGGGTCATGCCGGTGGTTATGCTGGCTGCTCATCTGTTGTGTCTGCTGTCTGCATTTGGCGATAAACGCATCCATACGCAGAGCAGAAAAGCACTTGACATTTTGTTTTGGATCATGCCGGTGGGGTCCGTGCTTCTTGCAGTGATCAGCCGCATATCAGAGAGTGGTGCCGATGACGATCTGGCTTCACTGATCATGGACTGCGGACTGGGACTTCTGTTTCTTATTATGGGAAATTATATGCCGAAATTTCGCCAGAACGGTGTGATTGGGATTCGTGTGAAGTGGACGCTGGAAAATGAAGAAAACTGGGCAATGACGCATCGGTTTGCAGGAAAATGTCTTATGATTGCCGGATGTTGCTGCATTTTGTTTGCATTTCTTCCATTAGGAATGGCAGGTGATCTGCTCTGTATGGCAGCGATTCTGATAGCTGTGCTGATACCCGGTATCTACTCCTGGAGATATTATAAGAGACAGCTTCAGTCAGGAAAAGTGGAGAAGAAGCCGGTTTCACAGAAAGCACTGATCAGAGGAAGTATATTTGCAGCAGTGATCATCATATTTTCTGTCTGGGTACTGTTTACAGGAAGCATGCATATGGTGTATGATAAGGAATCATTTACCATAGAGACCCCTGACTGGAAGGATCTGACCATCTCCTATGATGAGATCACGTCGCTGGATTATCTGGAGGAAGATCCGTCCGGCAACTTTGCGGACAGAAGAACCAACGGATTTGGCAATCTGGTGCTGGGGATGGGGACTTTTAAAAATGATCTGTATGGAACTTATACCAGATATACCTACACTTCTTGTCCCTCCTGTGTGGTGTTGACGGTGGATGGACAGACGGTGGTGCTCAATGGAAAAGATGAGGCTGCCACAAAAGAAATATATGAACGATTGGAAGCAACCCGGTAAGAGGCTGGAATTTCTTATATGTCTATGATACAATGATCATGCATATCCGGGTAATTTATTCCTTTTAATCAAAGTAAAGCTGGTTTGGATTATATTCCGGACCAGCTGTTTTGTTGCATAAAACTCATTTACTGGAGAACAGAAAGATGAATTCGATTTTAAATGATATTTTCAAGGCAATTCATGAAGGAAAATGGCTTCATATCGAGTATCAAAATAGAGATAATCAGGTAACAAAATATTGGATCGGGATTAGAAGTGTGAATATACAGAATCGTACATTGACAGTAGACGGTCTTCATCTGGGACAACTGACAGTTAAATCACTGGATTGGGTGAGAATTGACGGTATTTTATCCAGTCAGATCGTAGAAGGATCTTATTATCCGATAAACAAACGACTAGTGGATGATATTTATATGAATCCGGAAAAATATAGGAGTATTTTTGGACATACAGTGAATCTGAAAATACTTTCATATCTGGAAATGTGCAATCGGATGGATACAGTTCCCTATCTGAAAGATTTTGCTTTGATTCATTATCTGGATCGTGAAAAGATTCAGGGAGAAGAGATACCACTTAGTACAGAACAATTTCAGCAGATTGTAAAGAATTTTCAATACCAGACAGAGCAGGTAAAAAATGAAAGAGAGGGACTGCATATACGACAGCTTGCTATGAATGTTTTAAGCATTCATACATCCAGAGGCCTATATGTGCTTGCATATCGAAAACTGAATCTGGATGTGAAGGCAAGAATGTTGAGACCGGAACAGGAGATCACAGTCTGTACAGAATTTACGTTAGATGGAGTTGTTCAAAGTGTAAGACAGTTTTTGGATGCAGAAGATTACGAACTTTTGGAGAACTTTGAGAAAAATCAGGAAAATATAAAGGAATGCATTCGAAAACGAATGTCGGGTAATCAGGTAAATGTGGATGATATGCCATATGTGATTGGACTGGCTATGGATATTCCGCTTGATCTTCATAAGGAATATAAAGGCATTTTGAAGATGTACAAAGAAGGAGATGTATCAATACCTGTTAAGGCATTTTTTGGAGAATTGCTGGAGCGGCCACGAAGAACAGGAGCCTATCCTATGGCATTGTTAAACAGAAAAGTCAACATGGATCAGCTTCTCGCAATTCACAATGCCATGAAATATCCGGTTGCCTATATTCAGGGACCGCCGGGAACCGGGAAAACAAATACGATTATCAATACAATCGTTACTGCATTCTTTAATGAAAGAACGGTTTTGTTTTCTTCTTATAATAATCATCCTATTAGTGGGGTGTATGAGAAATTATCAAAACTACAGTATGAAGGAAAGACGATTCTGTTTCCGATTCTCCGCCTTGGAAATGCACAGAAAGTGAACGAGTCGCTGATTATGATGCGCAGGATGTATGAGCAGGCACAGTCGATTACAGTTTATGAATCTACGCTGGACAGGAATAAGGATGAGAGAAAGCGGCGGGCCAGAAAATTATCAGAACTGCTGAAAAAATATGAGGAACTTCTTGATTTGAGAGAAAGAGAAGAAACCATAGATCGATTACTGGAATATGAGCATCAAAACAGCCGTATGCTTCAAATGGTACCATTTACAGCAGATTTGGAAGGCAGACAGAAGCGCCAGATTGAAAAAAGAAGAAAGATGGTTGGGACTGTATCTGAGAATGAAGTATTTTCTCTGTTAGATGATAAGGAGGAAGAACTCAAAAAGTATTTGTATTATATTTCCGCTGCTTATATAAAAAAATTAAATCAGCCATCGAATGCTGAGCTAAGAGAAATCATTCTGATGGATGATGAAGGAAAACGTAAAGACAGATTTCAGAAATATCTGAGCAAAAAGAAAAATATCTCAAACCTTCAGAAGATATTTCCGATTATTGCGACTACCTGTATATCAGCACATCGGCTAGGGGAAGCTGAACCTATGTTTGATATGGTAATTATGGATGAAGCCAGTCAGTGTAATCTGGCAGTTTCGCTTGTACCGATCATAAGAGGAAAAAGTCTGATGCTGGTGGGAGATCCGCAGCAGTTAAGTCCTGTAATTTTGTTGGATGAAATGACAAATTATAAGTTGAAAAAGCGATATGGAGTATCAGATGAGTATGATTATCGTAAAAATTCCATATACAAGACATATTTATCATGTGATGCGGTCAGTGACGAAACTCTATTGAAGAATCATTATCGCTGTAATCAGAAGATTATAGGATTTAATAATCGAAAGTATTATAATTCAAAGTTGAAAATCAAAACGCAGAGTAAGGAATCACAGCCCCTTCTTTATGTAGATATGCAGAATGCAAAGTCATTGGAAAAAAATACGTCACCGGCTGAAGCAAAGGAAATTGCCCGGTATGTCATGCAACATCGGGATAAAAGTATCGGAATCATTACTCCTTTTGTAAATCAGAAAAATTTGATTGAAAAGGAACTGAAGCAGGTGGGGATGAATCATGTGGTATGCGGAACGGTTCATGCTTTTCAAGGAGACGAAAAAGATATCATTCTGTTTTCGACGGCTATCACAGATCAAACACAGAAAACAACTTATGAGTGGTTGAAAAATAATAAAGAGCTGATTAACGTGGCAACTTCCAGAGCAAAAGATAAGCTGATTTTGATGTCCAGCAGGAAAAATCTTGAAAGACTTCATAGTCAGACAGAACAGGATGATCTTTATGAACTGGCAGAATATGTCTGGTCAAATGGAAATTCAATTGTAACACCGAAACATGCGAATTCCAGAGCGTTGGGTGTAAAGCCATTCAGCAGTGCTACAGAAGAAGCTTTTCTGCAAAATCTGAATCATGCACTGGAAAATATATGGATGACACAGAGCCGATATACGGTACACAAAGAAGTAGCGATTTCGCATGTCTTCTGGGAAAATGAAAGTTATAATGATCTGTTTTACAGTGGGCGTTTTGATTTTGTAGTCTATGAAAAAGCCGGAGATCAGGAAATACCATTGCTGGCAATTGAACTGGATGGAAAAGAACATTTTGAAAATGAAATTGTTAAAAACAGAGATAAGAAGAAAAATGAAATTTGCAGAGAGCATGATCTTCAATTGATTCGAGTAGAGAATTCATATGCCAGGAGATACAACTATATGAAAGAAATATTGATGAATTATTTCTCGGTTATGCACTAGCAGATAAAAGAAAGGAACTGGGTGAAATGATTACGTTAAATGATTACCTGTATTCGGGAGACACGATCTTCCGCATTTTACAGAAATATACGACGGATCTCAGAAAAGACGCGAAAAAGCATCGGAATGAAATTGATATGATGCACTGCAATTTTTTGGTGCAGATCAGGGAACTATTGGAGCACAATGATTTCCTGACCGCACAGTCCCGGAAGATCACAGAATTTTATAAATATATGGCGAAGGAATATCCTTATCTGGCATTTACCTTCAAAGGTCGGATCAAATCGCTGATCCGGGCGGAACAAAAGTTCAACAGCTATGTAGTGGAGTACATTTATCACTATTACGAGGAACATGGAACTTATCCGTCTGCAACTCAGCTGAAGACAAGACTCAGTTGCTTTCGAGACCTGATCGCCTATCGGATCGTGATCTGTATGCCGAAGTGTCATTATAATTCAGAGGAAGAACGGACAGAAGCGGAATTAAAATGTCTTTATGAGATTGCCAATGTATTGCCGGATTTCCTGGAGGAGCGGGGATTTACTGCAGAGCCTGCACATGGTGTACAGGAGAGTATATCGCCTCTGATGGATGAGAGTGTTCGTCCTTATTACCGTGACTATATTTCACATCACAGCGAGGATCAGTATCAGTCGCTACATATTACATTTTACGATAACAGTTCCAGAAGTTATATGGAAGTACAGCTTCGAACAAAGACTATGGATGATGTGGCAGAGATCGGCGCAGCCAATCATCTGGGATATGAGAAGAAGCAGGAGAAGGAACGAAGTAAGAGAGATGCCATTCCGGAAGGAAAAAACCGGTATTTTGATGAGGCATATGAGCGTGGAAAACGTCTGACCGGTCTTGATCTGTCCGGATTGGATGTTAATATGTTCGCAGCCATCGATAATCACCTGATCAACGATGGCTGCGGATTGTACCGGGGACGTCTGATTCTGCCTTATGAGCATCTGTCCCGGTTTCAGAATGATTTGATTGATTAACGCCGTTTGCCGGTATAATCCTGCTTTCGGCGTTCATTGACAAAATGGTTCAGGATTCCACCGCCAATAATAATGACAGCGGCCATGATCAGCACACGTTTGGCACCTTCCTGTGGGAGGGTGCTTTTTGATGCAATGGAAGCCGGGTCAAAGGTAAGCACATACTGGACTTCGTGAGGTGTTCCCATGGCCAGTGTGTCAGCAATGACGGGAACATCCTGAGTAAGATCAGCAATCGGAATCGTGAAGCGAGAATTGGCATCTTCTTCACTTTCATTCAGATATTTCTGTCCATCTACGATCATATAGTCATAATTGGAACTGCTCCAGGTGATGGTAGCATAGGAGATTCCATCATTGAGAGTGAGCAAGGTCGGACTTTGGATCGTTGCCTTGCCGCTTCCGCCAGTCATGATCACATCAATGGCATATTCGCCGTCAGTCAGATCGAAAATATCCGTATCATTTTCTGTATTTGCAGAAGCGGTGACTGTCCTGGCGGCATACAAAGGAATCGGACAGACACCGGTCAATAAAAAGATTGCAAGAAGAATTGCATAGATTTTTTTCATTTGCTATCCTCCATCTATAGGTTCTTTTTCTTGTACAGAAACCAGGAAGCCGCAGCAGAGAAGCAGATCAAATACAAAAGCAGTATTTCAATGCTTGTATAAGAAAATGCTTCATGGTTGGCGATGCTTCTAAGAGCAGCACTGGTCTGGGAAAGAGGAAGGTATTCCACAAACTGCCGGATGCCAGATGGCATGCCCTGAGAAGAGAAAAAGGTATTGCAAAGATAAGCCATGGGCATGATCACATAGTTGGAAAACCGTGGCACATCCGCATGGTTTTTTGCGTAAAAAGAGACTACTACTCCGATGGTGGAGAAGACTGCTCCGTTTAAAAACATCAAAAGGAAGGACCAGCCATTGAAGCAAAGTCCGGTTCCGATAGGAAGCACCAGCAGAATGATCACCATGCCTGCATAGAGTCCACGGAGACTTCCACCAATGACCTGACCGGCGATGAACTGCCACAGTGGAGTGGGAGAGATCATAACCTGGTCAAATGCTTTCTCGTACAGCCGCTGTACATTCAGATTCTGAGCAATGGCATTAAAGCTTCCGTTCATGGTAGTCAGCGCAATCACACCGGGAATCAGAAAGTTCAGATAGGACTGTCCATGTGACATGGTCTGGATCCCAAGTCCAAAGACCAGAATGTAAAGGAGGGGAGCAATCATGGCAGCCAGTGTGATCTTGTAAAAATCACGCCGGAACTCCACCCATTTTTCCCATAATACAGTAAGAATTCCCATGATCATCTGCGTTCCAGCTGCTGACCGACTTTTTCCAGAAAGACATCTTCCAATGTGGTATTCCGCAGAGAAGTTTCGTTTGAGGAATCAGACAGAAACTGAATCGCATCCTCCTTTCTGTGAAAATAGTGGTTCTTCATGCCGTCAGGACAGACTTCATCCACGGTATATCGACCCAGCAGCTCAATCATGTTTTTGGGTGCATCGGTCTCTTCCAGAACTCCATTACACATAAAGCCGACCCGGTCACAGAGGGTCTCGGCTTCTTCCATATAATGAGTGGTCAGAAGAATCGTCAGATTCTGCTGGTTCAGCTTTTTCAGAAGATTCCACATCTGCCGGCGGGCCAGGGCATCCATGCCGGCTGTTGGCTCATCCAGAAGCAGAATCTCAGGTTCTGTCAGCAGGGCACGGCAGACCATGAGCTTTCGTTTCATGCCGCCGGACAGCTTTCGAACTGTACGCCGACGATAATCAATGAGTCCGCAGAAATCCAGCAGTTCTTCCGAACGCTCACGGATCTTCTTGATCGGCATATAATAAAGTCTTCCCTGATATTCCATAATCTCATCCATGGTCATATCCTGCCGCATGGAATACTCCTGGGTGATGACACTGAGTTTTCTCTTCAACCGGTTATTCTTGCGGGTCAGCCGCTCGCCATCAATATAGACCTCGCCTTCTGAGGGAAGCAGAAGAGTGGAGAGCATACCGATAGTTGTGGTCTTTCCGGCACCATTGGGTCCCAGAAGTCCGAAAAATTCGCCAGTCTCAATCTTCAGGTTCAGATCACTCACCGCCAGAAAATGGTCATATTTTTTGGTGAGATGTTTTAATTCAATCATGGTGATCTTCTTTCACAACAATAATAGAATAATAGCTTGCCTGATCCGGAATCTCATCCACACCGTGATAAATGTGTTCCTCTGGCATTCCACAGTTCTCGATCATGGCACCTTTCAAGTCGTTGCGCTTGAGTGTTTCTTTTACGATCGGCATCTTGGAAGCTGCTTTCATCAGTACTTTGGTTCCCGGAAGCTTCAGACCATCTTCGATATCATAGGTAGATGGGATCACATGGAGCTGTTCAGAACGATCCACCAGACTGTCGCCTAATTTGGCACTGACTGCACAGAAGGACGGAATTCCGTTGACAATCTCAGTTTCATAGCCTTTTGCCTTTACAAGACGATGGATATAGATATAGGTACTGTAGATGGTGGGATCTCCAAGGGTCAGACAGGCTACATCCTTCCCCTGTTCCAGCTGTTCGATGATTGTATCGGCAGCGGTCTGATAAGCTGCATCCAGAATGGCTTTGTCTTTTGTCATGGGAGTGGAGAGGTTGAGGCATTCCTTTGCATCAAGATCCTCCACAATACCACTTGCGATCTTGTAAGCGACTGCTTTTCCTTTTCCGTCTGCAGGTACAGCGATGACCGGACAACGTTTAATCGTGTCTACTGCAAGATAAGTCATAAGACGTGGATCTCCTGGTCCCACACCGATACCATATAATGTTCCTTTCATATAAACACATCCCTTTCTTTTTTGCACTTGAAATTTCATTCTAACATAAATGACAAAAAAGTTCAATAAACTATTGACAAATATGCAAAACAGATGGTACTATATAGCCACTAAACCCGTCAGGGAAGTGGATTTTACCAGAATATAATTCTGATTTTCGCCACACATCATTTTGATGTGTGGCTTTTTTGCGTAACTACGAGCCGGGCAGCTGGGCGTGCTCAGGATGTGAGCGGGGAGCTTGCTCACCGGCACATATCTGAGTGCGGACAGATATGCGGCGACAGCCGCAGAAGTGAGAAAGTCGAAGACTTTCGAACCTGCCTCGGCGAGTAATAAATAAGTTCTGAAGTATGCATCAAACACCAAGGAGGAATCGTCAATGAATAATGAATCATTTATGAAAGAAAAACCTGTAATAGGATTGGTACTGTCCATGTCATTGCCCATGGTATTTTCCATGATGGTCAATGCCCTTTATAATATTGTAGACAGTTTTTTTGTGGCAAAGATCAGTGAAGATGCCATGACAGCACTGTCGCTTGTATTTCCTGTTCAGAATCTGATGAGTGCAGTGTCGATCGGGTTTGGTGTCGGAATCAATGCAGTGATCGCATTCTTCCTGGGAGCAGGAGAAAAGAAAAAGGCGGATCAGGCAGCGTCACTGGGATTTTTCTGGAACGCGGTACAAGGGCTGGTACTGACAGTGGTATGTATTGCAATTATTCCAGTATTTCTGCGTCTGTTCAGTAATGATGAAAGAACGATCAGATATGCGCTGGAATATTCAAGAATTGTATTTTTATTTGGTGTGATCATCTCTTGCAGTCTTTCCTTTGAAAAGATTTTTCAGGCAGTGGGACGTATGAAGGTTTCCATGGCAGGTCTTCTGGTCGGATGCCTTACAAATATCATTCTGGATCCAATCTTGATTTTCGGAGTTGGATCATTTCCGGGGATGGGAATAAAAGGGGCTGCACTGGCAACCGGGATCGGACAGATGGCAACGGTGGTTTTATATGTAGGAATCTACATTATCCGCCCTATTTCTGTGAAGATCAGTATTTGCAATCTGGATTTTAAGAGCGGAATCACGAAGAGATTGTATGCCATCGGTATTCCGGCAATCCTGAACATGGCACTTCCGTCGCTACTGATTTCTTCTTTGAATGCGATCCTGGCAGGATTTTCAGAAAGCTATGTCATGGTCCTTGGTGTTTATTACAAGCTGCAGACATTTTTGTATCTGACGGCAAATGGGATCGTGCAAGGAATCAGACCTCTGGTGGGATATAATTATGGCGCAGGGGAGTATGGAAGAGTGCATAAGATTTTCAATACTGCACTGACATTTTCGGCAGTGATCATGGTGTTTGGAACTGGACTGTGCCTATTGATGCCTGAGCATCTGATCGGTATGTTTACAACCAATACGCAGACGATTCAGATCGGTGCCAGTGCTCTTCGCATCATCAGTATTGGATTTGCGGTGTCATCCATCTCGGTAACTGCATGTGGTGCGCTTGAAGGACTGAATATGGGAACTCCATCTCTGATCATTTCACTGCTCCGTTATGTGATCCTGATCATTCCGGCTGCATTTGTATTGAGCCGTTTTCTTGGAGCGGCAGGTGTATGGCATGCCTTCTGGATCACTGAATGGATCACAGCAGCTGCGTCCTGGTATATCTACCGGAAACATGCGGTTGAGAAGGCATAACATGAAAGGTTGCCTTGAACATGCGGCAATGGTTCGATGAGACAGATTCAGAAACTGGCAAAATATATCCCCCCGGGAGGCTTGTAAAAGTTTTAACAAACCGGTATGATGATATCCACAGAAAGATCGGAGAGAGAAACTATGAGTCATACACTGGAAGAGATCCGCAACTATTGGAACAGCCGGGCAGAAGGTTACACACAGAGTAACCGGGAAGAGCTGGAAGGCGAGAGCAGGATCTACTGGGAAAAACATATCACAGAGGCATTGAGAGGACAGGACTGTGTACGCGTACTGGATGTTGGCTGCGGACCTGGATTTTTCTCTGTATTGCTGGCAAAGATGGGCCATGAAGTCACCGCCATTGATTACACGGAAAACATGCTGACAGAAGCCAGAAAAAATGCAGAACATTATGGAGTGCAGGTGCATTTTCAACAGATGGATGCTCAGCAGCTGGAGTTTGAAGACAACAGCTTTGACCTGGTCATCAGCCGTAATGTGTTGTGGAATCTGGAAAAGCCTGAGCAGGCTTATAAAGAGTGGTTACGAGTATTAAAGCCGGGCGGAATCTTATTAAACTGTGACGGGAATTTTTACTATTATGTGACCGATGCAGAATACGGGGATCGGACAAGATGGGAACACAAGCATATGAATGGTGTCTGCGCCAATCCCATCGACCGGATCGGAGAATCCCTGCCAATGGCGAGAGAGCTTCGGCCCCAATGGGATGACAGAACCCTTTGTGCATTGGGGGCTTCGGAAGTGACTTCAGAAGTAACCAATGAGAAAGATCTGGACGATGGACATCGCCTGATCCTGAATTTTGTGATCCGCGCGGTAAAGTAGTGAGTCAACTAGCGGTATCGGGGTCAACCGATACCGCCAAGTGAGATCCCGAGGATCAACACAAGAAAACAGACAGGAACATAAATGTATTTGCAGACGGGATAGAACATCTTGGTAAAAGGTGTCTCCCGTCCTTTGTTTACCTGGGATTCTACGTAGGATCGACCAAATACCCAGAAGAACATGATGCCTGCAAGGCCTGCACCAAGCGGGCAGATGTAGATAGACAGCACATCCATCCAATCAGAGACGATCCCCTGGATCAGCAGAGATACAATCATACCGATTCCAGCGATGATGGCGCAGGATGCTTTCCTGCCAAGACCGGTCTTTTCCTGGACCGTTGCGACAGGGGCTTCATAAAGGTTCATCAGAGATGTCATTCCTGCAAGGAAGACTGCGGTGAAGAAGAGGATGGCAATCAGCCATCCGCCAGGCATGGAACGGATCAGATGGGGCAGGAAGATAAATAACAATCCAGGACCGCCCTGATCAAGCTGTGCTCCAGTGGTTGCCATGGCAGGAATGATAACAAGTGCTGCCAGCAGAGCTGCCAGTGTATCGAAAAAACCAACTCTTGCGGCAGAGGCAGGGATATCTTCCTTATCGGATAAATAAGATCCGTAAATCAAGGTACCATTTCCGGCGACGGACAAGGAGAAGAATGCCTGCCCCAGGGCAAAGATCCAGGTGTTCGGATCAGATAATGCTGCAGGATCTATGCGGAAAATGTATTGATATCCGGCACTGGATCCTGGCTGAAATGCTACGTAGATGCCAAGGATCACAAATAAGACAAAGAAAATGGGCATCATGATCTTGTTTGCTTTTTCAATACCGCTTCCAACACCGAACATGAGGATCACGACACAGATGCAAAGTGCCAGCACCTGCCAGAGATTATTTCCTCCGGCAGATGCCATAGTGCTGAAGCTTTCCGTAAATCCATCAATATTCTCTGCAGATAGGGTGGAACCGGTAAAAGTTCCTACCATATATTTTAAGATCCATCCCATGACCACGGTATAACCAATTGCCATGGCAAGGGCACCAAGGACAGGGATCCAGCCCAGTATCTCACCAAGTTTCCGATTCCCTTTTGTCTCGCAGGCTGTACCGAAAGCATCGATGGGACCGGAACGGGTTCCTCTTCCCAGGCACATTTCGCCGATCACACCGGTGAATCCAATCAGAATAACAAAGATACAGTAAGGGATCAGAAAAGATCCGCCACCATATAAAGAAACTCTGGTAGGAAACATCCATATATTTCCCATTCCTACAGCAGAGCCAATGCATGCCAGGATAAATCCCCACTGGCTGTTAAATGATTCTCGTTTTTTCATACTGTTTTTCTCCCGTTTTGCATATATGAAGAAAGTATACCACGAAATGCGAGAAGTTCCTATAACAAAATGTCAGTTGAACTGGCAGAATGTTTCATGATAGAATACAAAAGATATATGCTAGAAGATAAAAGAAAGGGATGAAATGAATGAGAGGATTATATTCTTCAAAGACTAAGATCCGTCACGAGATTTTTACGGAGATCGCCCGCATGGCTTATGAAGACGGCGATTGCAGACAGATGGAGCAGCTGCCTTATAAGATCGTACCGGGGGAGGTTGCTTCTTATAGAGAAAGTATTTTTCTGGAGAGAGCAGTTGTAGGAGAGAGGCTTCGTGTGGCACTTGGTCTTTCTCTTAGAAAGATTTCCGAGCATTCCCTGATCTCCGAGGGAGTGGAGAATAGTCTGGTGGAGGAAAAATATTATGAACCGCCTCTGATCAATATTATTAAATTTGCCTGTCATGCCTGTCCAGAGAACCGGGTGATCGTGACCGAAGGATGTCAGGGCTGTCTGGAACATCCATGTAAAGAGGTCTGTCCGAAGGGAGCTATTTCCATGGTAAATGGAAAGTCTCACGTTGATCCGGAGAAATGTATCAAATGTGGCAGATGCGTGGAGGCCTGTCCCTATAATGCGATCATTCATCAGGAACGTCCGTGTGCAAAAGCCTGTGGCATGAACGCTATTCATTCTGATGAACATGGAAGAGCTGAGATCGATCAGGATAAATGTGTGTCCTGTGGTATGTGTCTGGTCAGCTGTCCGTTCAGTGCCATCGTTGACAAAGGTCAGATTTTCCAGACCATTCTTGCCATGAAGACGGGTACTCCGGTTTATGCGATCGTAGCACCGGCGGTAGCTGGTCAGTTCGGACCGGATATGAAGCCGGAGAAGATCCGCCCGGCATTCCAGGCATTGGGATTCGAGGATGTGATCGAAGTAGCGGTAGGAGCAGATCTCTGTACCATTGAAGAAGCAAAGGATTTTATGAAGGAAGTACCGGAAGAGCTGCCATTTATGGCAACTTCCTGCTGTCCGGCATGGTCCATGATGGCGAAGAAGCTGTTCCCGGAGCAGGCAAAATGTATCTCCATGGCATTGACACCTATGGTGCTTACTGCCCGTCTGATCAAACAGCAGAATCCAGACTGCAAGATCGTCTTTGTAGGACCTTGTGCAGCGAAGAAGCTGGAAGCCAGCCGGAAAACTATCCGCAGCTATGTAGATTTTGTACTGACATTTGAGGAACTTCAGGGTATGTTTGATGCCAAAGGGGTAGACTTCAAGGAACTGCCGGATGGAGAGCCGCTGATGCAGGCAAGTGCTGATGGCCGTGGATTTGCGTCAAGCGGTGGTGTGGCATCTGCAGTAGTTAACGCGATCCGCAGAATGGAGCCGAACCGTGAGGTGAAAGTAGTCAGCGCAGAAGGTCTCGCCAATTGTAAGAAGATGCTGCAGCTTGCAAAGGCTGGAAAATACAATGGATATCTGTTGGAAGGCATGGCCTGTCCAGGCGGTTGCATTGCCGGAGCAGGAACTATTCAGCCGATTAAGAAGACAGCAGCTTCGTTGGAACAGATGAAGAAGCAGGCACCTTTTGAGGAATGTATGGATACGGTATACGATGCTATGCTTCCGCTCCTCGAAAAGTTGTAAATCTATAAAGCAATGCAAAATATCCATGGAAATGAACCGCATGCTTTTATGAGCGGGGCATAACCATGGATATTTTATATGGCGCATGGCACCACATGAGCAAAATGGAAAGTCTCGAAGAGAGGATTTTATTTACTGAATATTGATTCCGCCTCTGGCCAGTGTTTTGCGGATGACAACGGCAACCAGCATAGCACCCAGTACGGACAGTATATCTTTTACCAGATACGGTACAGATACCAGCAGAAAGGCTGCCGGAAAAGTGATCTGAGCAATGATAGAATAGTGGAAGGCACCCAGTACATGGCAGATCAGTAAGCCCACAACACCAAGACCGAAGGAAGCGACTTTATTTTTCAGATGAAGCCCAAGACCACAGAAAAATGCCAGAAACAAGAAACCATAGAGGAAACCGCCAGTGTAGCCCACCAGTTTTCCGATACCTGCAGTCATACCGGTGAAGACAGGAACTCCAGCAAAGCCAAGCAGAAGGTATAACAGGACACATAAAGTTCCGTTTTTACGGCCAAGCACATAACCGCACAGGGCTACTGCGAATGTCTGAAGGGTGATGGGTACGCCGGATGGCATAGGAATCTGTAAAATAGAGAGAACTGCCAGAACAGCAGTAAACATACCGATGGTTGTAATAGTTGCGGTGCTAAATGAATGTTCTTTCATAATAGTAAACTCCTTGCTAAAATTTGTTTACTATTATAGAAAGAATTCATTCGAAAGTCAAGTTTCGTTATTCTGAGATTATTTTGTGGGAGAGCTGCTTGATCTTTTCAAAGCTCTCATCGCTGATTACGTGCTCCATACGGCAGGCGTCTTTTTTTGCAATCGCTTCGTCCACACCGATAGAGATCAGAAACTGGCTGATAACCAGGTGGCGTTCATAGATCTTCAGTGCGATGGATAAGCCGGATCCAGTCAGGATCAGATTACCGTGTTCATCCAGCGTTACAAAGCCATTCTCACGAAGTCGCTTCATGGCAACGCTGACACTTGGCTTGCTGTATTCCAGATAGTTAGCTACATCAATGGAGCGGACATTTCCAAGTTCTCTTGAGAGAACCAGTATTGCTTCCAGATAATCTTCTGGTGATTCCTGCATTTTCATAGGATCATTCCCCCGTTGTTAATAGATTGTCATGCACACAGCATAACACAGTTGAATTTGGATTGCAATTGAAAATCCTGTGGAAAGCAGGTATAATGATGCATGGAAAAGGGGGAACGGCCATGGTTCTGGTTAGTCAGTCTGAACTGGCGGGAAAAATAATCAAATTGACCGCCATGCGGTTGGATACAAAACTTCCATGGCTTACGGAAGCCATTCATCTGCCGGAATGTAGTTTTGATTTAAAACAGACATCTGGAACAGACGGAAGCAGGCTTTGCTGGAATACAGAAGAGGTCTTTAAGACCTACGCAGAAGATCCCGTTCTTCTGGAACGGAGATACCTGCATCTGATCCTCCATCTTCTCTATCTGCATCCTTATCGCAGAAAAAAAGAGACAGAATACCTTTGGTGGCTGGCCTGTGACTTGCTGACGGAATACCACATAGACCGAATGAATATAGCAGGGTTTGAACGCCCTGTTCCTGTGGGCAGAAGCCGGATCTATCGAAAGCTCAAGGAAGAAAAGGTTGTGCTTCAGGAACATTCGCTGGCACTCTGGCTGGAGAAGCTAAAGCCAGAGATGATAAAGGAACTGGAAAATGTTTTTCGAAGAGATGAGCATGCATACTGGCGACAGATGGAAGCATCTTTGCCGTCAGAACAGCGAATCCGCAGGGAAAAGATACCAGATCAGGCAGTTGTCGGACTGCAAAAGCAGCTGACGGCAATGCATCGCTGGCGAACGGTCTTTGAGTCATTGGAGCTGCGGAAAAGTGAACACAGGCGGCAGAAGGGCGGAAGCGCCGGAGACGCGGAAGAGATGATCGTGCTTCAGAAGGAACGAGGATATGACTACCGGCAGTTTTTGCAGCAGTTTGCAGTGACTGGTGAGGAACGATGTCTGGATATGGACAGTTTTGACTATATTCCTTATGATTACAGCCGTCGGATGTATGAACGGCTGGTGCTTCTGGAACCGTTGGAATATAAGGAAGTCCGCCGTCTATCGGATCTGGTGATCGCCATTGATACATCAGGCTCCTGTTCCGGGGAGATTGTGCGGCGGTTTTTGGAGGAGACCTGGAGCATCCTCAATACAGAAGGGCAATTCTTTCGGAAAATGAACATCCATGTGATCCAGTGTGACTGTGTGATCCAGGAACATGAACAGATCACCTGCGAGGAAGAGTGGAAAGAGTATCTTGACAAGATCACCGTAAAAGGTGGAGGAGACACAGATTTTACGCCGGTGTTCCGGCTGGTGCAGAAACTGCAGAAAAATGGCAGGCTGAAGAATCTGAAAGGACTTCTCTATTTTACGGATGGAGATGGTATCTATCCAACGGAACGTCCAGAATATGAAACCGCCTTTGTATTTTTGAATGAAGCACTGAAAAAAGGAAAACCGCCAGCATGGGCACACAGCCTGACACTGGATCTATGCGAGGAGACGACCACATGAATATAAGGGAAGCAAAAGAAGAGATCATTCGCACCATAAAGGCCTATACGGCTGTGGATGAAGATGATCAGCCAGTGATCCCGATATCTGCCCAGCGTCCATTGCTTTTGATGGGACCGCCGGGAATCGGTAAAACAGCGGTGATGGAGCAGGCATCAAAAGCCTGTGGTGTGGGACTTCTGTCCTATACGATCACCCACCATACCAGACAGAGTGCAGTAGGATTACCGGAGCTTGTTCACAGGACCTATGGGGAAAAGGAATATACGGTCACCCAGTATACGATGAGTGAGATCATTGGTTCTGTCTATGAATATATGGAACGGACCGGTCATAAAAAGGGAATTCTGTTTATTGATGAGATCAACTGTGTATCGGAGACGCTGGCGCCGACGATCCTGCAGTTCTTACAGTTTAAGACGTTTGGTACCCATAAGGTTCCTGATGGCTGGATCATTGCGGCTGCAGGGAATCCTTCGGAATACAATGCATCCGTTCGGGAACTCGACATGGCGGCGCTGGACCGGGTGCGCCTGATCCATGTGGAAGCAGACTTTGGCGTATGGGAGACTTACGCACAGAAGCGACAGGTACATCCGGCCATATTGTCCTATCTGGCTATGCATCCAGAATCTTTTTACAGGGTGGAGCTGACCAGAGAAAAGAGACAGTTTGTGACTGCCAGAGGCTGGGAAGATCTGTCACGGACATTGAAGGAATATGAACGGCAGGAGTTGCAAGTGGCCGATGCTTTTATGGAAGAATTTCTGCGGTGTCCTCAGATTGCGGCGGATTTTTCTACCTATTACAGGCTTTACCAGGCGACGGCCGGAGCGTGGAAGATTCCGGAGTATCTGAAAGGAACTCTGACAGCTAAGGAACGGGCGGCACTTCTGGAACAGTGGAAGAATGCCGGAGCAGAAGAGCGTTGTATGGCTGTGCGTCATCTGCTGGCGGCAGCTTCCCGGTGGATGAGTGACCTGGGAAGAGAGAGCCGATATTTGAAGCGGGAAAAAGAAGTGCTGGAACAGTTGGTGATGGCTGCAGGGACAAGGACTTCTGCAGAATTTTTTGCAGATCGGGAACAGGCGCGCCGGATCAAAAAGGAACATGGCATCTTAGAAAGCTGGGAAGAAAAGCTGGAAATCCATGTGGATCGGGAACTGAAAGATTGCCTGTTAGGGCGGCAGATGACCGGACAGCAGACATCGGAGCAGATACGCAAGGAGCAGGCCGGACTGGAAGCAAAGCGGGAAGAACTGGTCAGAGCACTTACCAGAACAACGGAAGATCTGAAAAGTGTATTCGGAGAAGATCTGGAGCTGGCCGACTGGCTGGGAGGAATCCGGGAACAAGGAGATTATGAATGGTGTGGGTTTAATGCCTCCGGGTATGATCCACTCATGATAGAAAAAAGATTAGAACAACAAGTAAAGCGCCAGATGGCGGAAATGGAGGAGCATTATGAAACTGATGATCGCATCTGATATTCATGGATCTGCATATTATTGCAGAAAATTACTGGAGGCATATGACAGGGAGAAGGCAGGACGTATGGTGATCCTGGGAGATATCCTTTATCATGGACCGCGCAATGACCTTCCGAAAGAATATGCACCCAAGGAAGTGATCGCTATGTTAAATCCGAGAAAGAAGGACCTGCTGTGTGTACGCGGAAACTGTGATACAGAAGTGGATCAGATGGTACTGGAATTTCCAATCCTTGCGGATTATGGATTTTTATACGAGAAAGGGCGCATGATCTTCCTGACTCATGGACATGTATTTAATGAAAAGAACCTGCCGATGCTGGGCAAAGGAGATATCCTGCTTCATGGACATACTCATGTGCCGGTATGTCGGGAGCATGAAGACTATATTTATATGAATCCAGGATCTGTATCGATTCCGAAAGAGAACAGTGCACACAGCTATATGACTTATGAGGATGGACTGTTCCAGTGGAAGGATCTGGATGGAAATGTATACATGAAATATGGAATTTAATGGATAAATATTCAAAATAACTCTTGCAATCGTGAATAAAAGATGTATAATTAGTCGCAGACAAGGTCTTAGATAATGATATGAGGAGGAAATATTATGAAAAAGAAAATTGTAAGCGTGATTCTTTGCGCAGCAATGGCAACCACCGTTCTTGCAGGATGTGGAAGCAGCAACACTGCATCTACCGATGCAGCAGCCGAGGAGACTACTGAGGATGTAGAGGCTGAAGCTACTACAGAAGAGGCTGAGGACGCAGAGGCTGCTGAGGAGGCAACAGATGCAGCAGAAGTTACTACTGTAGAGTCGGGAGTCCTGACCATGGGAACTAACGCAACATTTCCGCCATACGAGTACAAAGATGGTGATGCTGTTGTAGGTATTGATCCGGATATCGCACAGGCACTGGCAGATAAGCTTGGTCTGAAACTGGAAGTGGTTGATATGGAGTTTGATTCTCTGATTGCTTCTGTTCAGTCTGGAAAAGTTGATATTGTACTGGCTGGTATGACGGTTAATGAAGAGAGAAAGAAAAATGTAGATTTTACAGATCCTTATGCAAATGGTGTACAGGTTATCATCGTAGCTGACGGTTCTGACATTGCAACCTTTGATGATCTTGCAGGAAAACTGATCGGTGTTCAGCAGGGAACGACCGGACATGTATACTGTTCCGATGACTGGGGCGAGGGAAATGTAGTAGCATTCCAGAGTGGTGCAGCAGCAGTTCAGGCACTTCAGCAGGGAAAAGTTGATTGCGTAGTTATTGATCAGGAGCCGGCAAAAGCTTTCGTAGAAGCAAATGACGGATTGAAGATTCTGGATACCCAGTATGCAAACGAGGATTATGCAGCAGCAGTTTCCAAAAAGAATCCGGAACTGACAGAGGCACTGAACAAAGCACTTCAGGAGCTGAAAGATGATGGAACTGTTCAGGAGATTCTTGACAAATACATCAAAGCAGAATAAGCTTACTCATTAGTAAGGAGCATCAGCGGAGGTGTTCATTTATCTGAACACCCCCGCTTTTTGGCGGAATAAGATAGAGTAATATGGATATATAAGAAGCAAAGTCTCAAAAAGTTGCTGTTTATATATCCATATTGGGGAAAACGAAAGGAGAAGAAGAAATGTTAGAAAGCCTGAAACTTGGATTATATCAGACTTTTATACTGGATGATAACTATCAGTATTTTATTAAGGGTCTTGGAACAACATTAACAGTAACTATATTTGCACTGGTTCTGGGCGTGATCCTGGGGGTGATCGTGGCCGTGATCCGTTCTGCGTATGATCAGCAGCCAGAGAAGAAGAAAGGATTGCCGCTTAAGATTCTTAATGGAATCTGTAAAGTGTATCTGACGGTAATCCGTGGAACTCCTATGATGGTACAGCTTCTGATCATGTGGTTTATTGTATGGGCTAGTGCAAGATCTACTGACAGCAACATGCTGCGCTGTGCAATCCTGGCATTTGGTATTAATTCAGGTGCTTATGTGGCTGAGATTTTCCGTTCAGGAATTATGTCTATCGATAAAGGACAGATGGAGGCAGGTCGTTCGGTTGGACTGACTTATGCAGCAACCATGCGATATATCATTATCCCGCAGGCATTTAAAAATGTATTGCCGGCACTTGGCAACGAGCTGATCACTCTTGTAAAAGAGACTTCTGTTGTAACCGTTATTGGTCTTCGTGATCTGACAAAAGGAGCTATGATCATTCAGTCCAAGACCTATCAGGCAATGGTTCCGTATCTCGCGATTGCAGCAATCTATCTGGTGATCGTAATGTTCCTGACATGGGTCATGGGCAAACTGGAAAGGAGACTGAGACAGAGTGATTTACGTTAAAGGATTATCCAAATCATTTGGTGACAATCAGGTCATTAAAAATATTGATATGCATATTACTCCGGGAGAGAAAGTGGTTATTATCGGACCGTCCGGTTCTGGTAAATCCACATTTCTGCGGTGTCTGAATCTGCTGGAGATCCCGACAGGTGGAACCATCACCTTTGATGGACAGGAAATCACCGCTCCAGGTGTTGATATCAATAAGGTCCGCCGTCATATGGGTATGGTGTTCCAGCATTTTAATCTGTTCAATAACCTGACAGTAAAAGATAACATTATGCTGGGACCGGTGAAACAGAAGCTGATGACCAAAGAGGAAGCAGAAGCGGAAGCCATGCGTCTTCTGAAACTGGTCAATCTGGAAGAAAAAGCAGATGCTTATCCGGCACAGCTTTCCGGTGGACAGAAGCAGCGTATTGCAATCGTCCGTTCTTTGGCTATGAAGCCGCGGGTCATGCTGTTCGATGAGCCGACATCCGCACTGGATCCAGAGATGGTAGGCGAGGTTCTTGAACTGATGAAGAAGCTTGCTGACGATGGTATGACCATGGTGGTTGTAACCCATGAGATGGGCTTTGCAAGAGAAGTGGCAACCAGAGTGGTATTCATGGATGAAGGAATCATTATGGAGGAAAATACTCCGCAGGAGATCTTCAACAATCCACAAAATGAGAGACTGAAAAGTTTTCTTGCAAAAGTGTTGTGATTTTTAATGTTCTGTGTTAATATATATCTGTTTGACACAGAGGAGGTGGGTAAATGACGATTTTAAAATATGTCCTCATGGTACTTTTTGTACTGGTGTGTATTATTGCAACCGTTCTGGTTCTGATGCAGGAAGGCAGATCTCAGGGACTTGGCGCTATCGCAGGTGCTGCAGAGACTTACTGGGGTAAGAATAAAGGACGTTCCATGGAAGGAAATCTTGTGAAATGGACGAAGATTCTGACAGTAGTTTTCTTTTTGCTGGCAATCGTTCTGAATCTGGATATTTTTTAATATTCAGAAGACTGTGAATGTCTCTGAATAACTTTACAGATTTACAGGGCACTCTTGGACATCAGGAGTGCCTTTTGTTATCTGATGAAATAAGAAAATGTAAGTGAGGTGAAGATCATGACTGGTGAACAGAAGAAACAGAAAAAGGAAATGCTTGTGGAACTGATGAGCAATGACTTGTATGTACCGATGAAGATCAAGGAACTGGCGATCCTTCTGCAGGTTCCCAAGGAACGGAGGCAGGAATTACAGGAAGTGCTGGATGAACTGATGTTGGAGGGTAAGATAGAGGTTTCGGCAAAAGGAAAGTACAGTCTTGGTAAAGGTAAGCTTCTGACGGGGGTCTTCACTGCACATGCAAGAGGCTTTGGCTTTGTAACTGTAGAAGGAATGGAAGATGATATTTTTATTCCGGAACAGGAAGTACATGGAGCACTTCATCAGGATGTGGTGCAGATCGTGGTAAAGCCGGGGCAGAGTGGTAAGCGGCGAGAAGGTTCTGTGAAGCAGATTCTGACCCGAGGAACTACTCAGCTGGTAGGTATTTATCAGCAGAGCAAGAATTATGGATTTGTGATCCCGGATAATGACCGGTTTGCCAGAGATGTATTTATTCCAAAAGAAGCCTCTAAAGGGGCCATGAATGGACATAAAGTAGTCGTGCTTTTGACAGATTATGGTGATGAACGTAGGAATCCAGAGGGAAAAGTCGTTGAGATTCTGGGGCACATTACCGATCCGGGAACAGATGTGCTTTCCATTGTAAAAGGATATGATCTGCCGACAGAATTTCCGGAAAAGGTCATGAATCAGGCAGAACGTGTGCCCGACCAGATCAGTGAAGCGGATATGGCAGGCAGAATGGATCTAAGGGATGTACAGATGGTGACGATTGATGGGGAAGATGCCAAAGATCTGGATGATGCCGTGTCTCTGACCATGGAAGGAGACAAGTATGTACTGGGTGTGCATATTGCGGATGTATCCAATTATGTACAGGAGAAAAGCGCCATGGACCGGGAAGCCCTGAAGCGTGGAACCAGTGTATATCTGGTGGACAGGGTGATTCCTATGCTGCCCCGCAGACTGTCCAATGGAATCTGCTCTCTGAATGCAGGGGAGGATCGTCTGGCATTGAGCTGTATCATGACCATTGACCCTAAAGGAAACATCGTTGACCATGAGATTGCGGAGACTGTGATCCATGTGGATCAACGTATGAGTTATACCGGTGTTCAGAAGATCCTAGATGGAGATGAAGAGACCGTGAACAGATACGAAGTGCTGGTACCAATGCTTATACGGATGAAGGAACTGGCAGCTCTTCTTCGGGCAAAGCGACGGGCAAGAGGATCCATTGATTTTGATTTTCCGGAGACCAAGGTGATTCTCAATGAAAAGGGGGAGCCCATAGAGATCCGCCCATATGAGAGAAATACAGCCACCCGCATTATTGAAGATTTTATGCTGGCAGCCAATGAGACGGTGGCGGAGGACTGCTTCTGGCAGGAATTGCCATTTGTGTACCGGACGCATGATAATCCGGATCCGGACCGGATGCGCAAACTTGCGGCCTTTATCAATAATTTTGGATATTCTATTCATCTGAAGGATGACGAGGTGCATCCGAAAGAACTGCAAAAGCTGTTGGCAAAGCTGGAAGAGACACCGGAAGAGGATCTGATCAGCCGGCTTACGCTGCGCTCCATGAAACAGGCAAAATATACGACGGAGTGCACCGGGCATTTTGGTCTGGCCGCCAAGTATTACTGCCATTTCACATCACCGATTCGAAGATATCCGGATCTGCAGATCCATCGGATCATCAAAGATGTGCTCCGGGGTCGGATGAACGGAACAAGAGAAGAACATTACCGGAGTATTTTGCCAGAGGTGGCCCGTCAGTCCAGCGAGCGGGAACGGAAAGCGGACGAAGCTGAACGGGAGACCATCAAGCTTAAAAAAGTAGAATATATGAGTCACCATCTGTGGGAAGAGTTCGATGGAGTGATCAGTGGGGTAACTGCCTGGGGCATTTATGTGGAACTTCCCAATACAGTAGAGGGACTGGTACGCACAGCCTCTTTACAGGGTGATTATTTCGAGTATAATGAAAGTGCATGCGCAATGGTCGGTGTACATACCGGAAAGTCCTATGCCATTGGACAGAAGGTGAAAGTGCAGGTGACCGGCGCAGATAAAATGACCAGAACCATTGATTTTGAACTGGTGGAAGGAATCAGGAGCACAGAGGAATATGGCGAAGGATAGTATTAAACTGATAGCAAATAACAAAAAAGCGTATCATGATTATTTTATCGAGGACACCTGGGAGACGGGCATTTCTTTACATGGTACGGAGGTAAAATCCCTTCGTATGGGAAAATGCAGTATCAAGGAATCTTTTGTAAGGATTGAGAAGGGTGAGGTGTTTGTCTATGGCATGCATATCAGCCCTTATGAAAAAGGAAATATTTTCAACCGCGATCCGCTTCGGGTGCGGAAACTTTTGCTGCACAGAAGCGAGATCAACAAGATCGTCGGAAAGATCGCAGAGAAAGGTTATACACTGGTGCCGCTGAAGGTGTATTTCAAAGGCAGTCTTGTGAAAGTGGAGATTGGTCTGGCAAAAGGTAAGAAACTATATGATAAGCGTGCGGATATTGCCAAGAAGGATATCCGAAGAGAAGCGGAAAAAGAGTTTAAAGTAAGAAACCTTTATTAAGGCACAAAAATACAAAGGGGAAGAGAAGATATGGTATCATTTATCGGAGCAGGCCCGGGTGACCCGGAGCTTTTGACAATCAAAGGGAAGAAGATCATTGACAGTGCAGATGTGATCATTTATGCAGGATCTTTGGTGAATCCGCAGGTTCTGGCTGGAGCAAAAGAGGGAGCAGTGATCTATAACAGCGCTACCATGCATCTGGATGAAGTGATTGATGTAATGAAAGATGCGGAAAGCAAAGGTCTGAAAGTAGCCAGAGTCCATACGGGTGATCCGGCGATCTATGGAGCGCACAGAGAGCAGATGGACAGACTGGATGAGCTGGGTATCGAATATGAAGTAATTCCTGGTGTCAGCTCTTTCCTGGCAACTGCAGCAGCATTGAAGAAAGAGTACACACTTCCGGGCGTGAGCCAGACTGTGATCCTGACCCGTATGGAAGGCCGTACGCCTATGCCGCCGAAGGAGAAACTGATCGATCTGGCACAGCACAATGCGACCATGATCATTTTCTTAAGTGTAGGTATGCTGGATGAGATGTCTGCGATCCTTCGTCAGGCATACCGGCCGACTACACCGGTAGCTGTGGTATATAAAGCAAGCTGGGAAGATCAGAAGATCGTAGTCGGAGATCTGACCAATATTGCAGAGCGCGTGAAAGCGGCTGGTATCCATAAGACTGCACTGACGGTTGTGGGAGATTTCCTGGGGGATGAGTACGAGCTGTCCAAGCTGTATGATAAGACCTTTACAACAGAATTCCGTAAAGGAGTGACAGACTAATGGATATTTCGCTGATCAGCATCAGTCACAAGAATGCTCCGCTGGAAGTGCGGGCTCGCTTTGCATTTCCGGTGGAAGCGCAGGAGGAATTGATGCGGCAGGCAATTGCGCGGAATATAGCGGAGGAGTGCGTATTTATCAGTACCTGTAACCGTACCGAGATCTATACCTATCATGCCTGTCCGGGCAGCAATTTTATAAAGATGCAGGCATTGCTCTTTGAATTTGCCGGAATTCAGGTGGAGGAAGAGATGGGTGACTATGTCCGCATGTATCAGGGAAGCAAAGCCATTAAACATCTGTTCCATGTGGCAGCAGGACTGGATTCCATGGTGATGGGAGAAGACCAGATCCTGGGACAGGTAAAGCGTGCTCATGAGCAAGCGCATCAGATCGGAACCTGTGGGGTATATCTTAACACCCTGTTCCGTTATGCAGTGACTGCAGCAAAGAAAGTAAAGACAGAGACAGATCTGTCCAGAACAACTGTATCCATGGCTACCATGGCTATCAAAGCAGCTGAGCAGGGCTTGGGGACACTTCACGGAAAGAAAGTTATGCTGATTGGTGCATCCGGCAAGATCGGCGGCGTCGTACTGAAGAATCTGCAGTGCATTGAAGGAGCGGAAGTCTGTATTACGTCCAGGAATATGAGCCAGGCTAAGGAAGATCATCATCATCGGATCACATATCAGGTCATGGAGTATGACAATCGTTATGAGCTGATGGATGAGATGGATGTGATCATATCAGCTACCGCAAGTCCTCATTATACAGTGACTTATGGAAAGCTTTCCAAAGTTCTGAGGACAGAGAAGCCTCGTGTACTCATTGACCTGGCAGTGCCCATCGATATTGAGGCCAAGGTGGAGCAGATCCCTGGAGTAAAGCGTTTTGACGTGGATGATTTCCAGGAGCTGGCAAGAGTTAACAATGAAAAGAAACAGCACGAAGTTCAGGCAGCAGACCAGATTCTGGCTGAGATCCAGAAGGATTTTGAGCGCTGGATGGTATTCCAGTTATCCCTGCCGAAGATCGAGCAGTTGAAGAAACGGATGCTGGAAGAGGCAGAGAAAAAAGGATTTGACAGAGCCATCGATAAGATGCTTTATAAACTGAGAGATCATTCAGAGCCATCAGAGCTCTACGCATTTTTCAACCATATGGAGGAGAACGACTAATGGGTAAATTATATGTAGTGGGCTTTGGCCCGGGCGGATATGAGCATATGACCGCAAAATGTATTGACGTGATCAAAAATGCAGATGTAGTGACCGGTTATACCACCTATGTTAATATTTTAAAAGAGTATTTTCCGGATAAGAATTATATTGCCACTCCGATGATGCAGGAAGTCAAACGCTGTGAGATGGCAGTGGAAGAGGCGATGAAGGATCAGACAGTTGCCATGGTATCCAGTGGTGACAGTGGTATCTATGGTATGGCAGGTATCATTTATCAGGTGGCAGAGGAAAAAGGTGCACAGATCGAGATCGAGACTGTTCCGGGTGTGACAGCAGCCAGTGCAGCAGCATCTGTGCTGGGTGCACCGCTGATGCATGATTTTGCAGTGATCAGCTTAAGTGATCTGATGACTCCGCTGGATCTGATCATGAAACGTGTGGATTGTGCAGGGCAGGGAGACCTGATCGTATGTCTTTACAATCCGAAGAGTAAGAAACGTGTAGATTACGTGGAAAAAGCAGCTGATATTCTGATGAAATACAGAAAGGCAGAGACTCCGGTGGGCATTGTCCGCAATGCAGGTAGAAAAGATGAGAGTCACTGTATTACCACACTGGGGGCATTGAAGGATGCTGATATCGATATGTTCAGCGTTGTGATCATTGGTAATTCCCAGACTTATGAGAAAAACGGAAGAATGATCACGCCGAGAGGCTATCGGTTATAAAGGAGAGGCATCAGATGCAGAAAACGATCAGGATCGGCACCAGAAAGAGTAAACTGGCTCTGGTGCAGACCCATATGGTAGAAAAAATGATATTGGAGGCATTTCCAGATCTTAAGATTGAAATCTGTGAAATGTCTACGAAAGGGGACGAGCTTTTAGACCGCTCGCTCCTTTCTTTTGGAGGAAAGGGAGTATTCACCCAGGAACTGGAAGCAGCTCTGCTGCAGGGACAGATCGATCTGGCTGTACACAGTGCCAAAGATATGCCAATGGAATTCCCAGAGGGGCTTGGCATTGGTGCAGTCCTGAGACGTGGTCCGGTGGAAGATGTGATCGTGACTAAAGACGGCACTTTATTAAAAGATTTGAAACCGGGCAGTGTGGTAGGTACTGGAAGTCTTAGAAGAGAGCTGCAGATTAAAAAAGTTAATCCATTGATTCGGGTAAAACTGATCCGCGGAAATGTGCAGACAAGACTTCGGAAGCTGGAAGAAGGACAGTACGATGCCATTGTGCTGGCGGCAGCAGGTCTTGACCGGTTGGAACTGTCTGATGAAAATCAGTGGAAATTTGAGCATTTATCTTCAGAAGTCTGTCTTCCGGCAGCAGGTCAGGCAATCCTGGCAGTGGAGAGCCGAAATGGAGATTTAAGAGAGGTTCTTAACGCAATCCATGACAAATGCGCCTGGGTAGAACTGTGTGCAGAGAGAGCCTTCTTAAAAGCCATCGGCGGAAGCTGTAATGCACCGGCAGCAGGACTGGCACATCTGGATGAGAATGGAGTGCTTCAGATGGATGCTCTGTTTGTGGATGAAGGATTCGGAACACTGGATCGAAAGTCCATGGAAGATGCCATGGATGCACTGATCAATCTGTCCGGAACCAATAAGCTGGTGGGAATCATCAGTCACCGGGAGGAACTGAAGGAAAATATTCCACAGCAGATCAAAGTGAAAAAGCTCCGGGATGGAAGTCAGATCACCATTGAGACTGATGTGTAAATAATCATTTTAGTAGCATAAATTATGCGTGTATTCTGCCTGATTTCAAAATATGCAGAAATAATGCATAATTGACAAATATGCAGAAAAAGCGCATAATTTAAGCGAGGTGATGGGGTATGCAGTATTATGCGATTATAGGAGATATCAAAAGATCTAAAAAAATTGAAAATCGTTGTGAGATACAGGAAAAATTAAAAAAGATTCTGGATAACGTGAATTCCATTTATAATAACGATATTTCTGCCAAATTTTTGATAACGTTGGGAGATGAGTTTCAGGGGTTACTTGAGATAACGGCTCCCATATTAGAAATAATCAAATATATTCAAAGAGAAATATATCCAATTAAACTTCGGTTTGGTGTTGGAATAGGGAATGTATCTACGTTGATTAATCACGAAGCAGCGATTGGCGCGGATGGACCAGCTTTTTATGCAGCACGTGAGATGATAGAATTTCTGCGTGAACAGGAAAAAAAGTTGAAGAAGCAGGCGGCAGATATTCAGATTTCTGTGTATGAAAAAAAATGTTTTGAAACAGAAGAAATAAATGCGATGTTTTCACTTTTGAAAATAATTGAAGATAGCTGGACAGAGAAACAACGTTATACAATATGGGATATGATGATTCACCAAGGAAGTCAGGAAATGTGCGCTGAAAGAATGGATATAACTCAGTCAACGGTTGCAAGGAGACTGGCGGATGGAAAGTATATCATTTACCAAAGAACAATGGAAGTTATTGATGAAGCAATACGAAGATTAGGAAGTAAGAAATGGTAATCAGATATTTGTTATTATTGGCTTTGGGGCATGTGTTGTTTTTTGTAAAATAATTATTTTAAACTAAAATATATATTAAATGAAGGGACAGGAGGATACAGTATGTTATTTTTAGAATATCCAAAATGCAGTACTTGTCAGAAAGCGAAAAAATGGCTGGATGATCACGGAATCGCTTATGAAGACCGTCATATTAAAGAGCAGAATCCCAGTGCGGAGGAATTGAAAGCCTGGCATGAGAAAAGTGGATTTCCGCTGAAAAAATTTTTTAATACCAGCGGAATGCTCTACAAAGAAATGCAGTTAAAGGACAAACTGCCGCAAATGTCAGAAGAAGAGCAGTATGCATTGCTGGCAACGGACGGTATGCTGGTGAAACGACCGGTTCTGGTGGGGGATGGTTTTGTGCTGACCGGATTTAAGGAGAGCACCTGGGCGGAGGCACTTGGCATCAAATAAAGGAGGCGAAAATTTATGGGAATTGCAGAGATGTTGGATGAATTAAAGCAGAAGGCGCGCAATGATTCCGCACTTCGTGAAGAACTGCTTGCAACCAGGAAGGAAGCAAAGCCCTATGCTGCGTTCTGTAAGAAATGCCGGGAGCTTGGATATGAGATCTATGAGATGGATCTGATCACCGCAGGAGAAGAAGCCTATGCGGCCATGCGCCGGAGCACCAACGGTGGCGGAGAGAATTCTCCCATGCTGGAAGGTGAAGATGATTATTATGAGCTGTTTTTTGCGGGTCTGTAAGTAAAGGAGAGAAGACCGATGAAGAAACCACGGATAGATGAACAGGCAGTGGTGGCAGACGGAGCTGTTGTACTTGGCGATGTGACGATTGAGAAGGATGTAAGTATCTGGTACAATGCAGTGATCCGAGGGGATGTTAATTCAATCAGTATTGGTGAAGGAACGAATATTCAGGATCTGGCAGTGCTGCATGTGGATGCAGATGCGTCCCTGGCTATTGGGAAAAATGTGACGATAGGCCATGGAGCAATCCTTCATGGATGTACGATCAAGGATCAGGCTTTGATTGGCATGGGAGCCATTGTGCTGAACGGTGCTGTGATCGGAAAGGGAAGTATGATTGCAGCGGGTGCACTTGTGCCCCAGAATACGGTAGTGCCGGACGGAGCTCTCTATATGGGAAATCCTGCCAAATTTAGAAGGATGCTGACGGAAGAAGAGCTGACAGCAAACCTGAAAAATGCAGCAAATTATATAAAAGAGAGTAAAGATTTGAATAATTAGTCAAATACCTATTGCCCTTATAGGTATTTCGTGATAGGATAGCAAAGAAATAAATGTAAAAATGATAGAGGCGCAGGCTTCATGAGTAGATGTCAGTATACGGTCGGAAACGGCTGGCATGGAAAGGGGAGACTGCCGAAGGAATCTGGATATTCCGAGAGAAGGGTTCCTGGGCTGCCGCAGAATATGCGTCAGACTGTCACAGGGCTGTGGAGCGCTATCATTGGTCGGACATAATAAGAAGAGACCATGGATGCAACCAGTCGTTGTGTTCATGGTTTTTTTATGCTATAAACCGTTTGGTCCGGGCTCTATCGTATTTGCAAAAGAAGGGAGATTTTTATCATGGAATATGTACCTGCTATGTATGCCACATTCTGGGCGCTGATACCGCCAGTTGTGGCAATCGTTCTTGCGTTGATCACGAAAGAGGTGTATTCTTCGCTGTTTGTTGGAATTCTGGTTGGAGGTCTGTTCTATTCAGGATTCAGTTTTGAGGGAACCATCGTTCATATCTTTGAGGATGGAATCATTGGAGTATTGTCCGACAGCTACAATGTGGGTATCCTTGTGTTCCTGATCATTCTGGGAGCCATTGTATGTCTTATGAACAAGGCTGGTGGATCAGCAGCATTTGGCCGCTGGGCAAGTGACCATATCAAAACACGTACAGGTGCACAGCTTGCAACCGTTGCGCTTGGTGTTCTGATCTTTATTGATGATTATTTTAACTGCCTGACCGTTGGAAGTGTTATGCGTCCGGTGACAGACAAGCATAATATTTCCCGTGCAAAGCTGGCATATCTGATCGATGCGACTGCAGCACCGATCTGTATCATTGCACCGATCTCATCCTGGGCAGCTGCCGTTACTGGTTTTGTCGAGGGAGAAGATGGACTGTCACTGTTCATCAGTGCAATCCCGTATAACTTCTATGCACTGCTCACCATCGTGATGATGATCACCATTGCAGTGCTGAATATTGATTTTGGCTCCATGAAGGTTCATGAGGACAATGCGAAAAAAGGCGATCTGTTCACCACACCGGACCGTCCTTATGGAGAAGCAACCGAGTTGGAAGACACAGGAAAAGGTACAGTCAAGGATCTGCTGATCCCGATCATTGCACTGATCATCTGCTGCGTCATCGGTATGATCTATACCGGTGGATTCTTTGAGGGTGCAGATTTTGTAACTGCATTTTCCAACAGTGATGCATCTGTAGGTCTGGCAATCGGAAGTGCATTTGCACTGGTGATCACCATTCTTCTGTATGTAAGCCGTAGAGTACTTGGATTCAAAGAGTGTATGGACTGTATTCCGGAGGGATTCAAAGCTATGGTGCCGGCCATCATGATCCTGACTTTTGCATGGACTCTGAAATCCATGACCGACAGCCTGGGAGCTGCAGAGTTCGTAGCAGCTCTGATCAAAAGTAGTGCAGCAGGTATTGTAAATCTGCTCCCGGCTATCATCTTTGTAGTTGGATGCCTGCTGGCATTTGCAACCGGAACTTCCTGGGGAACTTTCGGAATCCTGATCCCGATCGTTGTAGATGCATTCCAGGCAACCAACCCGACTCTGATGACCATCGCAATCTCTGCCTGCATGGCAGGAGCTGTCTGCGGAGACCACTGTTCGCCGATCTCTGATACGACCATTATGGCATCTGCAGGAGCGCAGTGTAATCATGTAAATCATGTATCCACGCAACTGCCGTATGCAGTCAGTGTGGCAGTCATTTCCTTTATCACCTACATCGTGGCAGGATTTGTGCAGTCCGCATGGATCTCACTGCCGGTTGGTATGGTACTCACACTGGGATATCTGTTGTTCATGAAAAAACGTACAGAGGCATAAGAATTACATAATAAAAGACAGAGGGACTGTTGCGAAAAGCGGCAGTCCTTTTTTCGTTGTGCGCCTAACGGGTTAAGATCCCGAATCTGCCCGGTAGTGGGAAGGATATAGCTGAAGGCAAGGGTGTCAAGGGCAACCTCAAGAGACAGAGCACAGCCGAGACTCTTGGAAGCGATACTATATAAACGCTTTGCCTCTCGTGCGGCCTTGATATCTGTACCGAAGGTTTCAAAACCGGGACAATCTTCAACTTTCGCCATATAACATTACTCGGTTACATTGTATAATTCATATTTTGAGGTTTGAAATCTGGCATACAGAAAACTATAATAGTGATTAGAACTACACACGAATCACAAAATTTTATGCTACTATACCAGTGGAGGTGGTTTTATGCAGCATATTTTAATTGTTGAGGATGATTTAGATATTCAAGATCTTTTAAGAAATTTTTTGCAAGAAGTCGGATATGAAATTACGATTGCAAGTGACGGTATGGAGGCTATTGCACTGTTTTCATCCGCTCATTTTGACTTGATATTGTTGGATATAATGTTGCCTAAAATTGATGGGTTTACAGTATGCGAGCTAATCCGTAAGCAATCACAGGTTCCCATCATTATGCTGACTGCTCTAAACGGAGAGGAAGAACAAATCAGAGGGTTAGATTTGCAAGTAGATGATTATATTACGAAGCCGTTTTCCATGCCAATCTTAATCCGTAAAATCGCTGCGGTTCTACGGCGGAGTATGATGATTCCGAATCAGGAACATCAGACAATATCCTATAAAAACTTGACTCTGGATTTAGACAGCTACTCCGCTTCGGTAAATGGAGAATCCCACGAATTGACGCAGCGGGAATTTGAAGTCTTGCGGGAATTGCTTTTGAATCAAGGGCGCGTTCTTACCCGCCAAAATTTGCTGGATCGCCTTTGGAAATATGATTTCTACGGGGACGAACGTGTTGTTGATACACATATCAAAAATTTGAGAAAAAAACTTGGTATCGACTTTATCCAGACAATCAGAGGGGTGGGATATAAAATTGATAAAGAAAAATAAGAGCAGTTTGTTTACAAAGATATTCATTGTCACTTTTTTGTTGACAAGCCTTTGTTGCATGATAACTTACGGGGTTATCTCATGGCTTATCCCAAAAACTTATAGCACAACACTTGATGCAAGTTTAGATAGTGCAGTCAATTCACTTCTTACAGAAGTTAAAAATCTCACTCCAATGGAAAGTGGAAACCTTATTGATGAATTTATAATAAATCAAAATGGTGTGTTAATTCAATTATTTGATTCCTCAAATCGTGCAATTGAACTTCCGTCACAAAACAGTACGACATTCCCCGTTTTCGTCACAGGTGGTGTAGCGATTGAAAGTGACGATCCAGCGGCATATCGGGCCACGCACAGTTATATCTTTACATTTGCAGATTCGGATGATGTCTACACATTAACAGTCGCGGGTAGCGCACAAGAAGTTAATTTGTTAAAGGATACTTTGGGTGGTATTTTTATTATTCTACTTTTTGTAATTCTGTTGGTTGCTGTACTGGCCTCTATCGTATATTCTCATTATGTAACCAGACCAGTTCTGCGTATCAGCCGTGTATCAAAACGAATGGCGGAATTGGATTTTAGTTGGAGATGTGAGGAAAATCGAACAGATGAACTCGGAACATTGGCTCATAGCTTAAATGAAATGTCACAAAAGCTGTCTGCTTCTATGACAGATTTGAAATGTGCCAATGAGAAACTACAAGCAGACATTGAGCGTGAACGTGCATTGGAACAGGCACAATTAGACTTTTTTTCCGCAGTTTCTCATGAACTGAAAACACCTATTACAGTTATCAAGGGACAGACCGAGGGCATGATTTTGAATGTTGGGGATTATCAAGATCGTAATAAATACCTGGTGCGCTCTCTGGAAATCATCAATACAATGGAAAATATGGTACAGGAAATCCTCACGGTTTCCCGTATGAAATCGTCAAAAGTTGGACTTAAAAAAGAAACCATTCAGTTTTCGGATATTCTCAAACAGGAATACGCACTGTTTGAAGATTTAATTATCCAAAAAGGTATAGATTGGAATGAGAATATTTCTACTGATTTGAGTGTTATTGGGGATAAGGCACTGATACAAAAAGTAATAAATAACTTGATTTCCAATGCGATTTCCTACTCACCGGAGGGTAGCACTATCTATTTGACTGCCTTTGCGGAAGATAGAGCGGTTAAATTTATGCTGGAAAACACAGGTGTTCATATTCCTGATTCAGAAATTCCAAAACTGTTTGATGCATTTTACAGAGTAGAACGCTCTCGCAATAAGAAAACTGGTGGGAGTGGTTTAGGATTATACATTGTTAAAACCATTTTAGAACAACATCAAGCAGAATACAGTATAATAAACACCGAAAGAGGTGTTTTATTCACAATTCAATTCTGAAAGCATGGGGCAGCGATAAGCACTGCTCCATGCTTTTTTAACTACACATAAAAAACATATTCATCACAATGGTATCCCAAAAAGGTCTGGTAATATAAAAGCATCAACAGAAAGGAGTTGTTTCAGATATGAAAAAGAATAACATTAAAATTCTCGCATTTGCTATGACACTTTGTGTATCAACGACATTGAGTGCGTGTGCCACTAACATTGTTGATACACAAGAAGCAAACAAGGTAACCTCAAATAGCTTAATTTCCGAAGAACAAGCCTATGACAGTAGTGATACTTCTTCATCCAACTTCACGGCAGAAGCCTATGAAAACAATGAAGCGATTTCCTCGGAGGAACAGGCTAAAGCGGAAGAAAACCGCCGGAATGAAATTGCAGAACAGTATTCCGCTTATGAATCCTACGGCATGACCTACGATAAGGAGAACGATCGCTTCTCTTATAATGGTCAAATTGTACGTTGCTTTAAAGATCAACTGAGTTCCGAGGACACAAGATCGTTCTTCTTCGATGGCGGCGTTATAGATGTGGAGGCAATTAGAGATGTCAATGGTACTTTGACTGGGTTGAAGCAGTCATCGGATGCTGATTTCAAAGCAAGAACTGAAAAGCAGGAAGAAATCAAAGCGGAATTTGACGCGGCTGGCATTACCGGAAACAGCGGTAGCTTTGAAATGGGCGATCCGAACTATCGTGATGATAGTTTAGATGCCTACACCGCATTTGGTGTTTCTTATGATAAAACCTCTGACAACTGGATGTATGAAGGAAAAGTCATCCACATTTTCTATGATGCCGGACATAATACCTACTGTGACAATGGTGCAAGTAATGGTATCAACCTCAAAGTGATCCGTGACAAAAACGGTAACATTGAAAAATTGGTAGAAACAGAGGCTCAAGAACTTGAGCAGTACGTAAAATAAACCAACCTCTGCCGCACGATGGCAAAAGAAAAAAAGCCGTCGTAGAGCAGATACATTCCTGCGCCTTTGAAGCGGCGGCTTTGATTTTCAGAGCCGCCGTGTCGATGCACTATACCATGTAACTAAACAGCAAAATATACTCTATTACGCTCGTATGGCTTTATGCCGTCCGGGCACTTTTCAAGCCACGCTTGATGGCTCGTTTGTAGTTTTTTTTGAAGAGAATAATCTGATAAAAGAACAGCTGGAGCCTTGTGGTATTATACTGATTGATACAAGGAAAACGGATTTTCTATATTGTACATCGGCAACGGTAAATACAGAGAATGGCTATGTATATTTTCCTGTAGGCAATTTCAATAGTGCATGGAAATTTCTTAAAAATAGTATTGCAAAGGGCATTTGTATTGCAGAGGAACAGACTGGAGGCAGCCCTATATCAAAGCCGGAGGAGGTTTTGGTATTTGATTATCTTATGCGGCAAGGCAGTACTCCTGTTATTGAAAATGATGTGATAAAGTATGTAGCACGAGAAATGACTGAAGAAGAAAAACATAAGAATATCAGAAAACAGAGCCTCATGGATAATCCTAAGATGATTTATTTCTATTCGGATAATTCCAGATATTATCATGACAAAGAATGTGATGATGTTAAAGAAATTATTTCTGAGAGATTTTAGGCATCAGATACTATACCAGTTGGAAAAGAAATGTGCCCGAAATGCAAGAGAAAACTATTATTTCGGGTTGCCTGCTATCCAAATACTAAGCAGATACCGATATGTGACAGGATATTTAAGAAGCATCGTGTCAGCAATGGCAGAATACAGCATTATGTGATGGATGTTGGAATGAAATTTCATGCGACGGAGTATTCTCAGATGCAGGTTGAGGGAATAGAGGATAATTGGATTATTAAAGGCTTGAATTCTGAACATATGGAACTGTGGCATAACAACTATGTGAAAACAAGCTCTACGGAAAGATATATCACTGATGGATATCATAATCAAAAAGTTGAGCGCGGTACTTTGGGGCAGTTATTATATTACATAGAAACATATTCATGGCAGAAACATTTGCAGCATGAGGGAATACATATTGGAAATGCAGAGGTAGAGCCGGAAAATAATGTTAAAGTAGAGATGGATAACACTTCTTATGCTGAAAATACGGAGAGAAAAGCTTCGGTATGTGAGAAGTGGTATGTAAGGATTTGGAATACAATAAAGCGAATTTGTGTGAAAAAACAGGATTAAGCTGCCGCAAATGGCGTATAAAATTCAAAGTTTTGTCACAAAATAATCTATGCAAATGCTTGCAATCGCAAGCAAAAGCGAATATAATAAAGAAAAAGGAGGCGATACTATGGCAAATACATCCGCTGTTTATGCAAGAATAGATACCAATCTCAAGGATAATGCTGAGAGCATTCTTTCTCAGCTTGGTATTTCTCCATCCAGTGCAATTCAGATGCTTTATAGCCAGATTGTACTGAAGAAGGGGATGCCATTTGAACTGAAACTTCCTTCTTCTAAGCCATTAGCTGTTGGCGCAATGACCAGAGAACAGCTTGATGCAGAACTCCAGAAGGGTGTTGATTCCATCAAAGCAGGAAAGGTATATTCTGCAGATGAAGTCGATGCGACACTTGCAAAGGAGTTTGGCATATGACAGATAGCTATAAAGTCGGCTATTCTGTAGATGCGCTTGATGACTTACGTGAGATCTATTCGTACATTGCGAATGAACTCCTTGTTCCGGAGACTGCTTCTGCTCAGCTGAGTCGCATCCGAAAAGAGGTTCGTTCATTGGATTTCATGCCAGCTCGCTATGCGCTAGTGACTTGGGAACCTTGGCATTCGTTGAAAATGCATCAGCTTTCGGTAGACAACTTTATTGTGTATTATCTGGTTGATGACGAGAAAAGGGCAGTTACAGTAGCTCGAATATTCTACGGTGGCCGTGATATTGAAGGAATCATAAATTCAAATAAATAAACAGTAATGGAGCTTTTGGTGTAAAAACAAGGGCTCCATTTTTATATGAATATAATAGAAATGTCAGCAACAATGTCATAAGGCAAGTTATCGGTAGCAGCATAATTTTTATATATATACCCCTGTTCACAATTCAGAATTGTAATTCAATTTCCAATGTGCTATACTGTGCATGAATTAGATACATCTAACTAAAAGAGGGAAAAGTATGAGTGATTGGGTACTGAAAGGAACGGATGTGAGCCGGTGGTATGGAGACGGAGAAGTCCGTGTTCATGCGTTAAACGGGGTATCTTTCGAGATTTATCCCGGGGAATTTGTGGTGGTATTAGGACCGTCCGGTTCCGGTAAGAGTACACTTCTTAACCTGCTGGGCGGTATGGATAGTGCCAGTGGCGGAGAACTGTTATATGGAGAGAAAGATCTGTCGGAGATGACAGGACTGGAGCTGTCTTCTTACCGTAGGGACGTGGTGGGATTTGTGTTTCAGTTCTTCCATCTGATCCCTACGCTGACAGCCAAGGAAAATGTGGAGCTGGCATCCAGCATTACACCGGGTTCCCGAAGTGCGGATGAGGTGCTGGAGATGGTAGGACTGGCGGAACGGAAAGAACATTTTCCGGCGCAGATGTCCGGTGGTGAACAGCAGCGCGTGTCCATTGCCAGAGCGATTGTAAAAAATCCGTCGATCCTGTTGTGCGATGAGCCAACCGGAGCATTGGATTCCAAGAACAGCCTGGCGGTGGTAAAGCTTTTGCTGGATGTGAGAGATCAGATTGGCTGTCCGGTTGTGACGATCACGCATAATGCAGAGATGGCGAAGGTGGCAGACCGGGTCTTCTATATGAAGGATGGTCAGATGATCCGGGTGGAGAAAAATGAGCACCCGCTGAAAGCGGAGGAGCTGCAATGGTAAAGCTGCTGTTCTTGAAAATGCTTCGGGATATGAAGAAGAGTCTGGCAGCTTATGGAATCTGCCTGTTGATCGTTGGTGTGGGCTTCTGTGGTTTCTGCGTCATGTCGGTGGCGAAGGATCATCTGCTGGTGTCCAGAGATCTGCTGTATGAGAAAAGCGCATTTACAGAAGGATTTGCGGAAGTTTATGAGGCTCCGGCAGCAATCAAAGACAATCTGGCAGACATACCGGGAATTGGAGAAGTACAGGCCAGGATCATCAAGGAAGCAAGGCTTACAGATATTGGAGATGGCAATGCCAGACTGAAGCTTATTTCTTATGAGAAAGGCGGCAGAAATGTGCCCATGCTTTTTCAGGGAACGGATGTGAAAGCAGGAGAACTTCAGGTGGTTGCCGGAAATGCATTTTTGGAAGCCAGAAGTCTGGCTGTGGGAACGAAGATCCATGTGCTGGTATCAGGAAAGGATACGGAGCTAGAGATTACAGGTGGGGGCATTTCGCCGGAAAATATCTACATTATCAGAAATATCGTGGATATGTATCCCGATGCCGCCAATTATGATGTGGGATTTGTGGATCAAAAGACCATGGAATCCCTGTACGGCATGAAAGATATGGCCAACAGCTTTGCCTTTGATCTGGATCCTGGCTACACTATTGACGATGTGAAGGATCAGGTGGAAGAGCTGTTAAAGCCCTATGGATGTTACAGCATCTATGGAAGAGAAGATCACCAGTCAGCGTCCATGCTTGATTCAGAATTGGATCAGCTGGATCAGATGGCATTGGTATTGCCGTTTTTGTTCCTGTTTGTGGCTGCAGTGGTGCTGTATATTACCATGCATCGGCTGATCGAGCAGCAGCGGATCCAGGTGGGGACCATGCTGTCCATCGGAATCACTGGCAGACAGATTGGATGGCATTATCTGGGATATGGTCTGGCTATTGGTGTGATCGGAGGTCTGGCAGGCGGACTTCTGGGAAATGTGTGTGCTACACCGTTGGTGGATTATTATCGGGTCTATTATAATCTGCCGGATGCACAGGCAGGAATCTCCATGAAATATCTGGTGATCGGTGTGATCCTGGCAAGTGTGTTCTGTTCAACAGTCAGCTATCTGTGTGCCAGAAAGCTGACTCACTTAAGCCCGGCGGATGCTCTTCGGCCGCCAGTTCCGAAAGGGGCGAAAAAGACGCTGGCAGAGCGGATTCCAGGACTGTTAAAGCTGTTTACAGTGCCTGGTATCATGGCACTTCGAAGCATTGGAAGAAATCCAAAGCGAAGTATGCTGTCCTTGTTTGGTATTGCCTGCGCATTTATGATCACGGCAACGCTCATGTCGGTGAGCAGTCTGTTTGATGTCTTTTTGTTCGATAATCTGGAAAAAGTACAGCATCAGGATTTTACCGTTTATTTTGAAGAACCACTGAAAACGGTGGATGTACTTTTTTCCGTTGAAAATGAAAATATTGAGAAAATGGAGCCTTTTGCAGAGACACAGGCAAAGCTCATACGTGGCAATGAAGAACTGGACTGTACAGTGCAGGGCATTGACAGGGATTGCGAACTGGTACATCTCTATGATGCAGATGGTGGAACGATTCATGTGGCATCAGAAGGAATCGTCCTGTCGATCCATATGGCTCAACGGTTGGGTGTTGGTGTTGGCAGTTGGGTGGATGTGAAAGTGACATACCCGGAAGAACGAATCACGCGGGTGCCTGTCACTGCGGTGATGGAGCAATATATGGGAACAACTGCCTATATGTCTATGGAAGGACTGGCGGATATCAGTGAATATCGAAATGTGTGTACGGGTCTCTATATTAAGGCTGCCTCCGGGGCAGAAGAGCTGATCTGGAAGGATTTGGAAGGAGCACCTCAGGTGACCGGACTGGAAGGCAGGATCGCCAAGATCCAGAAATGGAGGGATATGATGGGGAGCTTTGATATGCTCATCGGTATGATGGTAGCTCTTGGAATCCTGATCGGTCTGGCAGTGCTGTACACCAGTGCACTGATCAGCTTTGAAGAGCTAAAACGGGAACTATCGGTGATGCTGATGCTGGGGCTGACAGCGAGCGAGTGTCTGGAAGTCATCAGCGTGGGTCAGTGGATATTGACTGCTGGCGGTGTGCTGTTGGGAATTCCCATGACTTTCTGGATGAGCCATGCATTTGCAGTGTCCATGTCTGCCAAGATGTTCAGTATCCCAGATTTTGCAGATTCTACATCGGTGGCAGAGTCTGCTGTGTTGATGTTCATTGCGGTATTTATCAGTTCCAGACTGATACTTAGAAAATTAAAAGCGGTATCCCCTGTATCGCTTCTGATGGAGAGGGAGTAGAGAGATGAAAAAACGAGTAAAGATCATTGCAGGAGCAGTACTCTTAGGTGTGCTGGCAGTGGCAGGACTTGTGGTGCTGCTGATGCCTGTGCGTGTGGAGACGGAGACAGTCCAGAAGGCAGATCTTCTGGATACTTTTACAGTGTCGGCAACGGTAACTCCGAAGGACAGTCAGTATGTATGTGCACCGCTGTCAGGCACGGTGTCAGAAGTGGCAGCCAAAGAAGGCGAGACCGCGGAGCAGGGTGCACAGATCGTCGTACTGGACGACTCGCAGACCAGGGATGAACTGAACCGTCAGATCGAGTCTCTGAAGGCACAGAAGACCAGTGCACAGAGTGAAGGAACTTCCACAAAAGCCCAGTTGAGTGTGAGCCGTCAGCAGCTGGAATCTCAGCTTAAACAGGCACAGCTTACCTATCAACAGCTTTACGGGGAGGAAGGGCATGCGGAGCAGCTTTACCGGGTGGCTTCTGAGAATTTTGACACGGCAAATGTGGCATACTGGAAAGCATTTGATGAGTATGACGGTTCCAAGGATCCAGCCAAGCAGTCCGTGTTAAGCTCTCTGGAAAGTGCCAGAGCAGCAGCGGAGCAGGCACTGGTGGAAGCGGATAACAACCGCTCCGAATCCACAAAGTCATATTATGAGAGCCTGATCGCTTCTTATGAGTCCCAGTTAAGTCTGCTGGACGGAAGTGTGAAAGCGGTAAATACTGGAACCAGTGCGTCTGGCCAGCAGATTGATCTTCAGATGCAGCAGGTACAGGAAGAACTGAATAAGACAGCTCCAACATCTCCAACAGATGGTGTGGTATGGGAGATTCTTGTGAAAAACGGCGATTATGTGACTCAGAACCAGCCACTGTACCGGATCTACAACACCGATCAGATGACACTGGAGGCAGATGTGCTGGATACACAGGCGGCACTGCTGAAGGAAGGCGATATTGCTACCGCAAAACTGGCAGACGGAAGTGAACTTACCGGAACGGTATCTTTTCTCTCACCGGTATCCACGCAGGAGCTGTCGGTGCTTGGTATTGAGGAAAACAGATCTAAAGTGATTTTGGATGTAGATGGTCTTTCTGAAAAGATGGGTGCCGGTCATCAGGCAGATCTGACCTTCTCTGTGGTTCGGAAAGAAGATGTGCTGCAGATTCCATCTTCAGCCATCGTTCCGGGAGACAATGGAGATGCTGTCTATGTGAAAGCTGGCGGCAAGGCGGTTCTCAAAGAAGTGGAACTTGGAGAACAGAGCGGTGGACGCTCGGAGGTAATCAGCGGTCTGGAAGAAGGAGACCAGGTGGTGACTAATCCGTATGACACTGGAATCAAGAAAGGAACACGTATAAAATAAAGCTGGACTGTCGGTGAAAAATGGATTTCACCGACAGTTTTTCGGCTTTACCCGGGTTTTAAGCTGTGATATAATGTGCGTTGCATGAAGCAGTGCCAGCTCCGAAGGGAGATGGCACCGGCTGCTTGCAGACGTGTACATCTGACAAGGAGCTGATAGGGCGCTAGCCGGACAACGAGAGAAGTCAAAGACTTCTCGAGTGTGCACTGCGTAAGTGAAGTGCGCGTCGGAGTGTGCACTGCGATAATATAGAATGAAAGATTAGAATGAAAGATCAGATAGAATAGATAGCGAGGTAACTAAGTGGCAGAATATACACCAATGATGCAGCAGTATCTGAAGACAAAAGAGGAATACAAGGACTGCATCTTATTTTATCGCCTGGGCGATTTTTATGAGATGTTCTTTGAGGATGCGAAGATTGCATCCAAGGAACTGGAACTGACGCTGACTGGAAAAAGCTGTGGTATGGAGGAACGTGCTCCTATGTGTGGGGTGCCCTTTCATGCGGTAGAAGGATATTTAAGCCGTCTGGTGTCAAAAGGCTATAAAGTGGCGATCTGCGAACAGGTAGAAGACCCGGCATTGACGAAAGGACTGGTAAAGCGGGAAGTTGTCAGAATTGTTACGCCTGGAACCAACCTGAACGCACAGGCACTGGATGAATCCAAGAACAATTATGTAATGAGCATTGTCTATGTCAGTGACCGGTACGGCATTTCCTTTGCGGATGTGACGACCGGTGATTATTTTGTAACGGAGGTCGATTCTGCCAGAAAGCTCATGGATGAGATCTATAAGTTTACGCCCCGGGAAGTGGTCTGCAATGAAGCACTTCTTATGAGCGGACTGGAACTGGATGATCTGAAGGAACGGTTGAATCTGGTACTGTATCCGCTGGAAAACTGGTATTTTGATGATGAACTGTGTAAAAATACACTTCGGGAGCATTTTCATGTGAGATCACTGGAAGGACTGGGCGTGACAGATTTTGGCTGCGGAGTCATTGCAGCAGGCGCGCTGCTCCGTTATCTGACAGATACGCAGAAGACATCTCTGGCACATATGACAAAGCTTCAGCCTTATGTGTCAGGTAATTTCATGATCATTGACAGTTCCAGCCGGAGAAATCTGGAACTGGTGGAGACCTTAAGAGAAAAGCAGAAGCGTGGTTCTCTTCTGTGGGTGCTTGACAAGACGAAGACAGCCATGGGAGCCAGAACTCTGCGTGGTTATATTGAGCAGCCGCTGATCGATAAGGAAGAGATCGAGAAGCGTCTGACTGCTATTGAGGAATTGAATTCCCAGATGATCACCAGAGAAGAATTGCGGGAATATCTGAATCCTATCTATGATCTTGAACGACTGATCGGGCGGATCAGCTATCAGACAGCGAATCCAAGAGATTTGATCGCATTTAAGACTTCTCTTGGTATGCTGCCGCCCATTAAGACCTTATTATCTGAATTGAAAAGTCCGCTGATGCAGGAGATAGGTGAAGAGTTGGATACACTGACAGATCTATATGATCTGGTGGAAAAGTCCATTCAGGAGGAACCGCCTATCTCCATCCGGGAAGGGAATATGATCCGGGATGGCTACAATGAGGACGTGGATAAATACCGGACTGCCAAGACAGAAGGAAAATCCTGGCTTGCCCAGATTGAGACCAAAGAGCGTGAGCGGACCGGAATCAAGAATATGAAGATCAAGTTTAACAAGGTCTTCGGTTATTATCTGGAAGTGACGAATTCCTACAAGGATCTGGTGCCGGAGGATTATATCCGCAAGCAGACCCTGACCAATGCAGAACGCTATATTACTCCGGAGCTGAAAGAACTGGAAGAGACGATCCTTGGAGCAGAGGAGAAGCTGACTGCATTGGAGTATGAATTGTTCAGTCAGGTGCGGGATCACATTGCATCCCAGGTACTTCGGATCCAGAAGACCGCCAAGGCGGTGGCAAAGCTGGATGTATATACTGCTCTTTCTTATGTGGCAGAAAAAAATAATTATGTGCGCCCGAAGATCAATGTCAAAGGTGTGATCGATATTAAAGGCGGAAGACATCCGGTGGTGGAGCAGATGATATCCAATCATATGTTTATCAGCAATGACACGTATCTGGATAATCAGTCCAACCGGATCTCCATTATCACCGGACCGAATATGGCAGGTAAATCCACCTATATGCGTCAGACGGCGCTGATCGTTCTCATGGCACAGGTGGGAAGCTTTGTTCCGGCAGACAGCGCGGATATTGGGGTAGTAGACCGGATCTTTACCCGTGTGGGTGCATCCGATGACCTGGCCAGCGGACAGAGTACCTTCATGGTGGAGATGAACGAGGTCTCCAATATTTTGAGAAATGCAACCGCTAACAGTCTGCTGATCCTGGATGAAATCGGAAGGGGTACCAGTACCTTTGATGGCTTGTCCATCGCATGGGCAGTGATCGAGCATATTGCAGATAAAAAACTGCTGGGAGCCAAGACCTTATTTGCCACTCATTACCATGAACTGACCGAGCTGGAAGGCACCATGGAAGGGGTCAACAACTACTGTATTGCTGTCAAGGAAAAAGGCGATGACATCGTATTTTTAAGAAAGATCGTCAAAGGCGGAGCAGATAAATCCTACGGAATCCAGGTGGCAAAGCTGGCTGGTGTGCCGGACAGCGTGATCGCCAGAGCTAAAGAACTGGTGGAAGAATTAAGTCAGGCAGATATTTCCGTCAAAGCGAAATCAATCGCTGAGGAAAGCCAGGCAAAGGCAAGGCAGAAAGCCAAACCGAAGAAATACGACGAGGTGGATCTGGAGCAGATCTCCCTGTTTGATGCGGTGAAGGATGATGATGTGGTGAAAGAACTTCAGGAGCTGGACATCTCCAATATGACGCCGATGGATGCCATGAATACCTTGTATCGGCTTCAGAATAAGCTGAAGAACCGTTGGCAGAGCTGAACATAGAGAGAATAGAAAATGGGAAAGATTGCAGTATTAGACCAACAGACAATTGATAAGATCGCTGCCGGAGAGGTGGTGGAGCGCCCGGCTTCTGTGGTAAAAGAACTGGTGGAAAATGCTATTGATGCCAAAGCCACACAGGTGACCGTGGAGATCAAAGACGGCGGAATCGGATTTATCCGGATCACAGACAATGGAAGTGGAATGGAAAAGGACGATATTCCGCTGGCATTTCTGCGTCATTCCACCAGTAAGATCCGAAGCGCGGAAGATCTGAACGGAGTGTCCTCCCTTGGATTCCGGGGTGAGGCATTATCCAGTATTTCGGCTGTGGCTATGGTGGAACTGATCACCAAGACCAGAGAGAGCATGATGGGAAATCGCTGCTGTATTGAGGGCGGTGTACAGAAGACACTGGAAGAGATCGGTGCGCCGGACGGGACCACATTTATAATCCGTAATCTGTTCTTTAACACTCCGGCAAGAAAGAAATTTCTGCGAAGTGAGATGAGTGAAGGTTCAGCGATCCATGAGTTGATGACCCATCTGGCATTATCTCATCCAGAGGTGGCATTCAAAGTACTGATCGGTGGACAGATGCGGATCCAGACTTCCGGAAATGGAAGCCTCAAGGACGTGATCTATCATATCTATGGAAGAGATGTGGCTATGCGTCTGATTCAGGTGGATCGGAAGGAAGGCCCCGTGCATATTACGGGATTCCTGGGAAAACCGGAGATTTCCCGTGGAAATCGGAATTATGAGAATTATTTTGTAAATGGAAGATATGTGAAGAGCAAGATCATTGCAAAGGGTATAGAAGACGGCTACAAAAGCTTTATGATGCAGCACAGGTATCCTTTTGTGTGTCTGGAATTTCAGATTGATGGCAACTTGCTGGATGTGAATGTGCATCCCACCAAGATGGAGATCCGATTCAGCAATCAGAACCTGGTTTATGATCTGGTGGAACGGACGGTGAAGGATGCCCTGTCCGGAAAAGAACTGATCCCGGAAGTGACGCTGGATACACCGGCGCGAAAACCCATAGCAATGCAGACATCAGAGTCGAGATCGCAGATGAGCACATCTGGTATGCCGGAACAGCGGGTATCTGCGCCCATCACAAGAACGATCCAACAGCGGGCAGTGGTCAGTGAGCAGCCCATGGAGTGGAAACGACCGGAGAGCAGACCGGCAGCAGAAACACCGCAGGCTTCTGCACCGGCAGGGGCAGCGCAGACAGAACGGGTTCCGCTGGAAAAAATATGGAAGACACCGGAACCGACGCCGGTGAAAGAGCAGCCAAAGCCCCAGGATGCAGGTCTTGATTACTTTATGGAGCAGATGCGCAAAAGGGTGGAGGAACGCCACCGTCAGGAGGCAGAGGCGGCCGCAGTTGAGCAGACCAGGCCAGAACCGTCTACAGAAGGGGTCAAGACTACACCGGAACCGACCCAACAGCCACCGGCTCCCCAGATGGACAAACCGGAGCAGATGGAGCTTTTCGACGGTAAGCTGCTCTCAAAAGAAGCAGCGATCCATCATGTGATCATCGGGCAGTTATTTGATACTTACTGGCTGGTACAGTATGCAGACAAGCTTTACATTATTGATCAGCATGCAGCCCATGAAAAAGTGCTGTATGAAAGACTGATGAAAGATCTGAAGAACCGGACATTCCAGTCTCAGTTATTATCGCCGCCGATCATACTGAATTTAAGCATGCAGGAAGAGGAATTGTTCCTGAAATACCGGAACTGTTTTACAGACATGGGATTTGAGATCGAGGAGTTTGGTGATCGGGCTTATGCGGTCCGTGCGATTCCATCTAATCTGCCAGGAATTGCCAAGCAGGACATTCTGATGGATCTGCTGGATGGTCTGTCAGACATTACGGGGACAGCCAGTTCAGAGACGCTGCTTGACAAGGTGGCATCCATGTCCTGCAAGGCAGCAGTTAAGGGTAATCATCAGATGTCTTCCATGGAGGCGAAGGCACTGATCGATGAGCTTTTGTCGCTGGAAAATCCTTACAATTGTCCTCATGGAAGACCGACGATCATTTCCATGAGTAAATATGAGCTGGAGAAGAAATTCAAGAGAATCGTATAGGAAGGAAAGAGGCTTATGAAGGAGCCATTGATCATATTGACCGGGCCGACCGCAGTGGGCAAGACCCATCTATCCATTGCTCTTGCAAAAGCAGTGGGGGGAGAGATCATTTCGGCGGATTCCATGCAGGTCTACAAACATATGGATATAGGTTCGGCAAAGATTATGCCACAGGAGATGGACGGAGTCCGTCATTATCTGGTGGATGAGCTGGAGCCTTTTGAAGAATTTCATGTGGTGCGCTTTCAGAAGATGGCGCGTGCTGCCATGAAGGAGATTCGAAGCCGTGGGCACATTCCTATTCTGGTGGGAGGAACCGGATTCTATATTCAGGCAGTGGTTCGGGATATTGATTTTACGGAAAATGAAGCAAGTCCCTATCGGGCGGAGCTGGAAGCACTGGCAGAGGAAAAGGGAAGCACCTGGCTTCATGAGGAACTGCGTAAGGTCGATCCAGAATCTGCAGAAGCCATTCATGAAAACAATGTGAAGCGGGTCATCCGTGCACTGGAATTTTACAGACTGACCGGGAAGAAGATCTCGGAGCACAATGAAGAGCAGAAGGAGCGCCAGTCGCCCTATCATTTTGCCTATTTTGTGCTGAATGATGAAAGAGAGCATCTGTACCGGCGGATCGAGCAGCGGATCGATCAGATGCTGGAACAGGGATTAGTGGATGAAGTAAAGAAGCTGAAAAGCATGGGCTGCCATCAGGATATGGTATCCATGAAAGGGCTTGGATATAAAGAGATTCTGGACTATCTGGACGGGATCACTACATTGCCGGAAGCAGTAGAGATCCTGAAGAGAGATACCAGACATTTTGCAAAGCGCCAGATCACCTGGTTTAAGCGGGAAGAAGATGTGATCTGGTTAAACAAGCAGGACTTCGCATATGATGAGGACAAGATCCTTGGTACTATGCTGGAAATATTAAGAGAAAAGGATATTATAAAATGAACTTAAGTGAAATGTATCAGGAGATGGGCATTGATCAGAATGTATATGCCTATGGACAGAAAATAACAGAGGATTTGAAGGAACGTTTTTCGGAGATCGATGAGACTGCAGAGTACAATCAGCTGAAGGTGCTGCATGCTATGCAGAAAAACCGTGTCAGTGATATTCATTTTGCTGCTACCAGCGGATATGGATACAACGATCTTGGAAGAGATACACTGGAATCCGTATATGCAGATACCTTCCATGCAGAGGCAGGACTGGTGCGTCCGCAGATCACCTGTGGAACTCATGCTCTGGCAATCGCACTGGCAGCAAACTTACGCCCGGGAGATGAGCTTTTAGCTGTTTCCGGAAAGCCTTATGACACGCTGGAGGAAGTCATTGGAATCCGTCCAAGCAATGGAAGCCTTGCAGAGTATGGCGTGACCTATCGCCAGGTGGATCTGAAAGCAGACAGCAGTTTTGATCTGGAGGGGATCCGTGCAGCTGTCAATGAGAAGACCAAGATGGTGCATATTCAGCGGTCCAAAGGTTACCAGACCAGAAAGACCCTGTCTGTGACAGAGATTGGCGAGGTGATCGCATTTGTCAAATCCATCAAACCGGATGTGATCTGTATGGTGGACAACTGTTATGGTGAATTTGTAGAGCGGATCGAGCCTACAGATGTGGGAGCAGATCTTTGTGTGGGATCCTTGATCAAGAACCCAGGCGGCGGACTGGCACCCATCGGAGGCTATATCGTAGGAAAAGAGGCTTATGTGGAGAACTGTGCATACCGCCTGACTTCTCCGGGTCTTGGAAAAGAGGTAGGAGCAACTCTTGGAGTTATGCAGTCCTTCTATCAGGGATTTTTCCTGGCTCCGACCGTGACTGCAGGAGCACTGAAAGGTGCCATCTTTGCAGCTAATGTATATGAAAAACTGGGATTTTCTGTACTTCCTGATGGGACTGAGAGTCGTCATGATATCATTCAGGCTATTACTTTTGGAAAACCAGAGGGTGTGATCGAATTCTGTAAAGGAATCCAGGCAGCAGCACCGGTGGACAGCTATGTGGAGCCGGAGCCGTGGGCAATGCCGGGTTATGACAGCGATGTGATCATGGCAGCAGGTGCATTTGTGCAGGGATCTTCTATTGAGCTGTCTGCAGATGGACCGATCAAACCGCCCTATGCCGTGTATTTCCAGGGTGGACTTACCTGGGAACATGCCAAATTTGGTATTCTCATGTCGCTACAGAAGTTGAAAGATGCAGGGATCGCAAACTTATAGGATGACTCTATGAAATGTGCACATTGCGGGGCGAATCTGAAGCTGACGGATGAATATTGCCCTTATTGCGGAAGAAAAAATACGCAGAGCAGTCAGCATGTAAAAGAAAAGAAATATTATGAAAAGGATTCCACAGATACCCGGGAGAAGGTACATACTGTATACCGGAGTTCTTCGGAACTACGGGTGCGGGGAATCGCAATCCTTATATTGGCAGTGCTGGTGATCGTTCTTCTGTTTGTCACTTTTTATGTGGATGAAAGAACGTATTACAGGAAGCAGGAATGGGCGGTGTCCCATGAGGATGAAGTATCTGCACAGATCCGTCAGTATCTGGATGAGAATCGGTATGAAGCTTTTTATGGATACTGTGATGCTTATCACCTGACTGGCTGGACGGCCGGGCCATTTCTCAAATACCGTCCGCAGATGGAAGCGGTCCGTATTGATATGTTTATTGATCAGCGGGCAAATGAATATCTGACTGCGGATTCTATCTATAGGCAGAACAGTGCGATGGAGAGCATCAGCGGCCTTCTGCCGGAATTTTATAACAGAGACAGCCTCTGTTATCAGTCCAGAGAAGTCATGGATTCGGATGAAGTGAATGCAGATCTGGACCGGATCTATGAGCATATGGAAGAGAAATTAAGGGTTTATTTTGGTCTGACAGAAGAGCAGGCGCGGAGCCTTTCCTCCATGAGTGAGGAAGAGATTCTGCTTTTGCTGGAGGAGACAAGAGATGAGTAACATACAATGCAGATCCTGCGGAGCCATATTTGACGATCATCTGACAGAATGCCCCTACTGTGGAGCAACCTGCATCAGAGGGTCGGAGAACGCGTTTTTACGATATCTTAAGAAACTGACAAGAAGGGTTGCAGATGCTCCGGCGCAGTATGCCAGGGAAGGGCAGAAAGCATGGAAACATGTGGTGATCCTGGTTTTCTCGACCATGCTGGTCGTGATGCTGGGAGCTGCAGCAGTATTTACATACAGTAACATGGAAGAGCAGGCAAGATGCCGACAGATCAAGGAAACCATATTACATGAACAATAGAGAACGAAAAGAACATGCAAAAAGCATGAAAGAATTTGACCGTGACTATCGGAAGACAAAGGAAGGTGTCTGGAAGCAGACCAGACAGTATCAGACTGGTTCACGCAAAAAAGTGGTGATTGGATTAGCTGGATTTTTCCTGATCGTGTTCTGCATTTTTATGGCAGAATTACAGGCTGGAGCATTGGAAAAATCTCTTCGCCGCTGGAAAGCGGGAAACAACTATGATACAGTTATCAGTCAGATTCAGGAGTATCTGGATCAGGGCGAATATGGAAAGTTATTTGAGTATGGAGAATATTACCATCTGACGGATTCGGAAAAAGGAAAATTTGCGGACTACTACAATGTGTTCTGGTGTGCATGGAGATACGACAGAACTGCCGGTGATATTGACAGTTATTTAAGAAGTCAGGACTATGAAGATCCGGATATCAGAGACAGTTATTTACAGAGTCTGGCGGACAGTCTGTCGTCTTTTTATCAGGAGAGCTGGCCGGATCAGTACCCGGAAGAGATGCGATCCATCTATGAGACCATGAGAACCAGAATGGGAGAATTGCTGGAAGAAAGAATCGGACTTTCGGAAGCAACAGTTGAAGAACTGGAAGGAATGACTTCTGCAAGGATCGCGAAGCTTCTTCGGGAAAGGGGACAGGCAGAATGAAAAAGTTATTAAGTCTTGTGATCGTTATTCTGACAGCCCTTATGAGCATTGAACTGATTGCCATTGCAGACAACGCCATTGGATTTCTGCCGGAAGGAACCAGGACGGTGACCTTCCTCACATACATCAGCAGAGAAGAATATGCGTACTGTGTGGAGCGTTATTATAAAAATGAGGCTCTGGGGGTAGAGCCTGATGAAGAGATGCTGGAGTGCTATGGGGTAGCCCGATACTATGAAGCAGCTCTTCAAAGACAGGTGAGCCTCAGAAAAGGAGACAGGGAGCAGGCAAAGGCCGCAGAAGAACAGATGGAACAGGCTTACGGACAGATGGGAGAGCTTGTGCTGGTGAGAGACAGAATTGATGAGGTGATAGAGCGTTGAAACAAGTATTGATTATAGGAGGCGGAGCTTCTGGACTGATGGCAGCGATTACAGCGGCCAGAAACGGGGCAAAGGTGACTCTTCTGGAAAAGAACAGACAGACTGGTAAAAAACTGCTGGTCACTGGAAACGGGCGATGTAATTTTACCAACCGGAATCAGGAATTGTCCAATTATCGGACAGACCGGCCGGATCTGGTGAAAGAAGCACTGGAGAGCTTTTCGGTGGACGATACGGTAGATTTTTTTGAAAGTCTGGGCATTCTTACCAAAGAGAGAAATGGCTATCTCTACCCGGGCAGTGGACAGGCTTCTTCTATTGCAGATGTGCTTCGGCTGACTGCGGTGAAAGAAGGAGTCAAGATCACCTGCGATACGAAAGCACTGGCAGTGAAAAAAATCAATGACAGATTCGCAGTGGAGACAGAAGGCTGGACTTATGAGGCAGATGCCCTGATCCTTGCCTGTGGCTCCAAAGCAGCGCCGGAGACAGGTTCTGACGGGGATGGTTATACATTTGCAGAAAGTATGGGACATACGGTGGTGGATCCACTGCCCGCTCTGACAGGTCTGTGTGTGGCAGAAAAAGATGGAGGTAAGGTAGCAGGCGTCCGGGCAGACGGAGCAGTGACCTTACAGATCGGAGAAGAGAAATACTGTGAATCCGGGGAACTACAGTTTACTTCGTATGGACTGTCAGGTATTCCGGTATTTCAGATCAGCCGATATGCGGCGAGAGCACTGAATCAGGGAATCGAATGCAGTGTGACCTTGGATCTTTGTCCTCTCCGGAAGCGGGATCAGGTGCTTACAAGATTAAAGGATCGGAGAGCATATACCCAGGAGCGAAGAGGTGCAGCCGTGCTTCTTGGCATGTTTCCGGATAAACTGTGCAGTCTTCTTCTGGAGCGCGCAGGAATCTCACTGAAAAAGCAAGGCGGAGACTGGACAGACGAGGACTGTGAGCGGCTTGCCGCACAGATCAAAGGACTTCACTTTACCATCAGCCGGTGCCGCGGCTATGAACAGGCACAGATCTGTACAGGAGGAGTCCCTTTGACAGAACTGGATCATACGACCATGGAATCCAGGCGCGTGCCAGGACTTTATCTCACTGGAGAGCTGATCGATGTAGATGGAGCCTGCGGAGGCTATAATCTTCAGTGGGCATGGACCAGCGGATATCTGGCAGGCAGAGCAGCGGCACAGGAACAGAAAGGTATAGAAGTACATGCTTAGAATCAGACAGTTGAAGCTTCCGGTGGAACACAGCCGCCGGGATCTGGAACAGAAAATCATCAAGACTCTGCGTATTCGACCGGAGGAACTGATCCGTTATGAACTGATCCGCCGTTCGCTGGATGCCAGAGGCGGGGAATTAAAATATGTTTATATGATCGATGCAGAGGTGAAACGGGAACCAACCGTGCTGAAGCATTGCAATGGTCATGCGGAAAAAGCGGTGAAAACCTGGTATCAGTTTCCGAAAGCGTCCGCAGATGCAAAAAAAATGCAGGCAAGACCGGTCATCATCGGCGCAGGACCTGCAGGACTGTTCTGCGGTTGGATGCTTGCAAAAGCAGGCTATGCACCGCTGGTTTTAGAGAGAGGCGAGAAGGCAGAGGATCGTGCCAGAACGGTGGAGCATTTCTGGCTGACGGGAGAACTGAATGAGCGGTCCAATGTACAGTTTGGAGAAGGCGGAGCAGGTACATTTTCTGATGGAAAACTGAATACACTGGTAAAAGACCCGGTGGGACGCAACCGGAAAGTACTGGAACTGTTTGTGGAAGCCGGAGCCGATGAAGAGATCTTATATGAGCAGAAGCCTCATCTGGGAACAGATGAACTGATCGGAATTGTGACCTATATCCGAAAAGAGATTGAGCGTCTGGGAGGAGAGGTACGGTTTCATTGCCAGATGACAGACCTGCTGATCCAGAATGGACAGATCCATGGTGTACAGGCCACAGATCTGAAGACCGGAGAGATGGAAGAGATCGTTTCCGGACAGGTAGTGCTGGCAGTGGGACATAGTGCCAGAGATACCTTTTCCATGCTGAAGACCAGGCAGATCCCTATGCGGGCAAAGCCTTTTGCGGTGGGTGTACGTATGGAACATCCGCAGGAGATGATCAATATCAGCCAGTATGGAGCTGATTATCCATCATTTCTGCCGTCAGCAGCTTATAAAGTAACCCGGCAGACAGGTGCAGGAAGAGGTGTATATTCCTTCTGTATGTGTCCGGGCGGCTATGTGGTCAACGCATCGTCAGAAAAAGGTCATCTGGCTGTCAATGGAATGAGTTATCATGCGCGTGACAGCCGGAATGCCAACAGTGCCATGATCGTGACTGTGACGCCGGAGGATTTTGGAAGTGATGATATTCTGGCGGGTGTGGAATTTCAGAGAAAGCTGGAGCGGGCGGCTTATGAACTGGGCGGCGGAAAAGTTCCGGTGCAGTTGTTCGGAGATTTTTGTCAGAATATACCGACAACCACGCTGGGAGAGGTGGAGCCTTGCATCAAGGGACAGTACATGTTTGCCAATGTGAGGAATATTTTTCCGGCAGAGCTGTCCAGTGCACTGGAAGAAGGAATCCATGGCTGTGAGAAGCTGATCCGTGGATTCGACCGGCCGGATGCAGTGTTATCCGGTGTGGAGAGCCGGACTTCTTCGCCGGTGCGGATCATGCGGGATGAGACCTTTGAAAGTGAGATCAGGGGACTTTATCCCTGCGGAGAGGGAGCCGGATATGCAGGTGGGATCACATCTGCGGCCATGGACGGATTAAAGATTGCAGAAGCAATTGCAAAAAAATATTTGCCGTGTTATGATTAAATGAACTGGTTTTGGAGGTAAGATACAAATGAGAGGAACGAAGAACGGATGGACATTACTTCTGCTGATGCTGGCCGGTGTGGTGATCGGCGGGTTTATCGGAAGCATTGCATCGAGTGTGCCGGGACTGGACTGGCTGAATTACGGGCAGGCATTCGGACTTGAGAATCCACTGGTTTTATCTATGGGACTTGTGGTACTTACATTTGGTCTGACCATCAAGATCACGATTGCCGGTATTATCGGCATTGCACTGGCGATCCTTATCTATCGCTGGATCTAGTTATAATAAGATAACCGAAGGGATGTCTGAACACCAACGGAGGTTATCGCATATGAACAAACAGTTTGACTGTCTGCCTGAAGAAGACAGACCCTATGAAAAATGTATTCGCTATGGAGTGCAGGCACTGACCAACAGGGAACTGCTGGCAGTGATCCTGAGGACAGGAGCAAAGGGAAAACATGTTCTTGATCTGGCAGGAGAGCTGCTGAATCTTGTGCCGGAGAGGGAAGGGTTTACCGGGATCCGGCGGTTGAGCATGACCGAGCTTTCAGCGGTTCATGGAATCGGAAAAGTGAAAGCAGTACAGCTTAAATGTATTCTGGAAATAGCGAGACGGATGGCGAGAGAAGAAGCCGGCGAAGGGACTGCATTTACTTCGGCAGAAGCTGTGGCAGGATATTATATGGAAGATCTGCGCCACAGAGAACAGGAAGTGCTTCTGGTCCTGATGCTCAATCAGCGGGGACGGTTGTTAAAGGAGACTTACCTGTTTCAGGGAACCGTGAATGCATCGGTGATCTCACCCAGAGAGATCTTTCTGGAAGCTCTGTCAGCCAGAGCGGTACAGATCATTCTTCTGCACAACCATCCAAGCGGAGATCCGCGGCCGAGCAGAGAGGATCTGGAAGTGACCAGAAGAGTACAGGAGGCCGGAGAGCTGATAGGAATCACATTGACGGATCACATTATTATAGGAGGTCACTCCTATATCAGTTTTCGAGAAAAAAATTATATGTAGACACAGAGAAAGAGGGAAAAATATACCATGAATAATCATAGTTTTGGCTGCGATTTTGGATCTTATCATCTGAAAATATACAACAGAGATGCAGATGGATATTTGATGCAGCATAATATGGTAGCAGTTCAGGACAAGAATAAACTGCTGGCATGTGGAGATGAGGCATACGCTATGTATGAAAAAGCACCGGCCAACATTCATGTGGGTGCACCTATGTCTTATGGTAATCTGGCGAGCATCAGCAACATGCAGGCATTTCTGAAAAAACTGCTGGAAGAGAATATTAAGGGACAGCTGAAAGGTGCAGACTTTTTCGTGGCACTTCCCACAGATATGCAGGAACGAAACTTTACCATGCTGATCCAGGATTCTGCCATGAAGCCAAAGACCGTATATCTGGTTGACAAGCCGGTAGCAGCAGGTCTTGGTCTTGGCATCAATGTAAAAGAGGCACAGGGAGTTCTTATCGTAGATATCGGAGCTGAGACTACGGAAATATCCGTACTTTCTCTTGGTGGAACCGTGATCAGCCGTCTGATCCAGACCGGTGGACGTTCTATCGACGATGCGATCCAGAGTGCGATCCGTAAGGAATACAGTTTCTTTATTGGAAGCAAGACTGCAGAAAATATCAAAAAAGAGCTGGCATATGCTATAGATTCGGAAGAGAAGACCATGCAGATCTGCGGACGTAATATGGTAGTCGGTCTGCCGCAGATGCTGGAATTGTCTTCCGCATTTGTATATGATGCGATCAAAGAGCAGCTTGGAATCATTACTGATGCCATCAAGACGATCCTGGAGCGTACACCACCAGAATTAGGTGTTGATATTATTGCAAATGGTATTTATCTGACCGGCGGTTCTGCACGGATCCGTAATCTGGATCTGCTGCTTCAGAAGAAGACAGGTATCAGTGTGAAAGTGGATGAAGATCCGGAAATGTGCGTGGTAAGAGGACTTGCCCGTGTGATCAATGAGAAGGAATTCCGTCCGCTGGCATTCGTTACCAAAGAACAGAAATATGTATAACGGCGGGAGCTGTATAGTATGAAACGAAAAAATCGATTTACGATTCCGTCAAAATATATTTTGTTTGCACTGACGTTGTTATGTGTTGGTACGATGTCAGTGTCTTTCCTGACGGATTTTGACGGAGGAATCCTCAATACGGTTTCCGGTTATGTGCTGATCCCGGTACAGAAGGGGATCAATGCAGCTGGCGGCCGGGTCAGATCAAGAGTCGATAATCTGGCAGATTTGCAGCAGATCAACGAGGAGAACCAGAGCCTGAAGGAACAGGTAGCGGAACTGACACTGGAAAATAATATGCTGATGCAGGAACGCTATGAACTTCAGGAGTTGAGAGATCTTTACAATCTGGACAGCGATTATTCTGATCTGAATAAGATCGCGGCCAATGTTATTGGAAAAGATACAGGTAACTGGTTTAATATGTTCATTATCGACAAGGGTTCCAGTGATGGGATCAAAGTGGATATGAATGTGATCGCCGGAGGCGGACTGGTCGGTATCGTGACCAAGACCGGACCGGACTGGGCACAGGTGCGTTCCATTATTGACGACATGAGTAATGTCAGCGCCATGATCCTGAAAAATTCGGATCTGTGTTATGTGCGCGGTGATCTGGAGATGATGTCAGAGGGAACCCTGCAGCTTAATCAGCTCAGAGATCAGAATGATGAGGTAGAATCCGGAGACAAAGTTGTCACTTCTTATGCCAGCGCAAAATATCATAAAGGAATCCTGATCGGCTATGTAAATGAACTTGCTGTGGATTCCAATAATCTGACCAAGTCCGGAAGCATTACTCCGGCTGTGGATTTTGAGCATCTGAGTACGGTTCTTGTCATCACTGACCTAAAGCAGCAGGTGGATGAATCACAGGCGGATGCAACAGAAGAAGATACGCTGCTGGATGAGACTACTGAGACAGAATAGGAGGGCAGAAGAATAGATGAAGCGTAAAATTGTGATCGCTCTGATGATTCTTCTCTGCTTCCTTCTGCAGAGTACGGTGTTTCAGGCTCTTGCTATTGGCTCTATCAGTCCCAATCTCATGATCATTCTGACAGCTTCCTTCGGGTTTATGGGCGGTCGGAAAGAAGGTATGATCGTAGGATTTTTCTGTGGGCTGCTGGAAGATATTTTCTATGGAAGACTTCTTGGCATGCATGCAATCATTTATATGTACATCGGCTATGGCAATGGACAGTTCAATCGGATCTTTTACGGAGACGATATTAAGCTGCCGCTGAGTCTGATCTCGGCCAGTGAACTGATCTATGGACTGGGAACGTACATGATCATGTTTGTCATGAGAAGCCGGTTCGCATTTTTTCATTATCTGACAAGTATCATTCTGCCAGAACTTCTGTATACAGTCATTGTGACCCTGTTTATTTATCGGTTGATCTATAAGATCAACGTAAGGCTTAAGACTGATTCGTAAGGAGCGGGTAATTTGCTGGAAGATATCAAAGAATCCATATTGAATTTCATAACATCGCGTATATTCGTGCTCGTGGTGATTTTTCTGGCTTTTTTCGGAATTATGATGAGCCGGATCTTCTATCTGCAGATCATCAATGGACAGAATTATGCAGATAGCTTTACCATGCGTATTAAACGTGAGGTAAGTTTACCTGGCACCAGAGGAAGGATCTATGACAGGAACGGACAGGTTCTGGCAGATAATGTTCTTTCCTATTCGGTGACCATGGAGGATAACGGAACTTATAAAAGTGCAAGAGAGAAGCAGTCTACATTAAACCGAACTGTGCTGAAGGTCATAGATATTGTAGAGTCTCATGGAGACAACGTGATTGGTGATTTCGGTATTGTGTACCAGAATGGCTCTTATACTTACACGCAGGAGGGAAGAGCACTGCTTCGTTTTAAGGCGGATATTTATGGTTACAGCAGTATTGATGATCTGAAGCCGGAAGAATATGTGGCGACTGCGGACGAGATGATCGAGTATCTGTGCGGTAAGAAGAAGTTCTGGATCTCTCCGGACCTTTATACAGAGGAGCAGATCAAGGAATATAAGGTTCCCACAGATCTGACGCCGGAACAGATCTTAAAGCTGGTGACTATCCGTTATGCCATCAGCAGCAACAGCTTTAAACGTTATGTGACCACCACCGTGGCTTCAGATGTATCAGATGCCACAGTTGCAGAGATCCTGGAAAACCAGAGTAATCTGCAGGGAGTGGATATTGAGCAGAGCAGTCTGCGTACGTATGCCGATTCTAAATATTTTGCAAATATCATTGGATATATTGGCAAGCCTGACCAGGATGAGCTGGATACGCTGAAAGAACAGAATGAAGATTATGATGCCAACGACCTGGTTGGTAAAGCAGGTCTGGAGCAGTATATGGAGACAGAGCTTCAGGGTAAGAAAGGGCAGCGTACCATCTATGTGGACAGTGTGGGAAATGTGCTGGAGGTGGAGAGCGAGACTCAGCCAGAATCCGGGCATGATCTGTATCTGACCATTGATAAGGACCTGCAGATTGCAGCATATAATATCCTGGAGCAGCGTCTGGCGGGTGTTCTGGTGTCCAAGATCCAGAATATCAAGCAGTATGTGCCAGGGGCACACAGTTCTGCCATGAGCATTGTGATCCCTATCTATGATGTCTATTATGCGCTGATCCAGAACCATATTATTGACACGTCCCATTTTACAGCGGATGATGCGACGGATCTGGAGAGGTCAGTACAGCAGCGGTTTGATACCCAGCTTGATGATGCGATCAGCCGTATTATGGCGCAGCTTCAGTCTGATAGCCCGACTGCCTATTGTGACTTGCCAAGTGACATGAAAAATTATATGAGCTACATTGTGTCTGACATCCTTATGGGTGGGAATCAGGTACTCATGAAGAGTGCGGTCAATACAGAAGACGCTACTTATATTGCCTGGGCAAAAGATGAGACCATCAGTCTGAAGGAATATCTGGAATATGCCATTTCCATGAACTGGGTGGATGTATCCGGGCTTGATGTGAAGAATTCCTATATGAATTCCGAAGAAATCTATCAGGTGGTAGTTGATTATATTTCGTCAAAACTGGCAACCGACAGCAATTTTCATACAATGCTGTATAAATATGTCATTTTGAATGATGTGGTGACGGGAAGAGAAGTTTGTTTGCTCTTGTATGACCAGGGTATTCTGGAGTATGATGAGGAGACGGTTGGAAAACTCAGAAGCGGTGCTTATTCTGCATACAGCTTTATGATGGATAAGATCAAGAATCTGGAGATCACACCGGGACAGCTTGCACTGGAACCGTGTAGTGCCGGATGTGTGATCACCGATCCGAATACAGGGGATGTACTGGCAAATGTGTCTTATCCGGGATATGATAACAACCGACTGACTAATACCATGGATTCTGCTTACTATGCAGAACTGAACCGTGACCTGGCAGGACCTCTGTACAGTCGATCCACACAGGAGCGTACAGCACCTGGTTCTACATTCAAACCGATTTCTGCTGTTGCAGGTCTGGAAGAAGGAGTGATCCGTTCCACAGATATTATTCATGCAACAGGTGTGTTTACGGAAGCATACGGTTCACCTACCTGCTGGATTTATAACCAGTATCATGGAAGCCATGGAAACATCAACATGGTGGATGCTATTCGTGTTTCCTGCAACTATTATTTTTATGAGGTAGGATTCAGACTGGGAGGCGGACGGAGCACAGGCTATTCATCAGACCGGGCACTGGCAGCACTCTCGAAATATGCGGCTATGTTTGGCTTTGACCATACATCAGGTATGGAACTTCCAGAGAGTGACCCGAAGATCTCAGACAGTGACGGTATTCGTTCGGCAATTGGACAGGGCACCCATCTGTATACGGTATCTCAGATCGCCAGATATGTAAGCACGATCGCAAACAGAGGAACTGTGTATGATCTGACATTGCTGGATAAATTGACAGATTCTGAAGGAAACACTATTGAAGATTATTCGGCATCAGTATATAATAATATCGATATTGCGGATAATTCCTGGAACACCATTCAGGAAGGTATGCATCAGGTGGCAGAGAATACGGCGGCATTTAAAGATCTGAATCTTACCATTGCAGGAAAGACCGGTACTGCACAGCAGTCTAAGAGTCATCCAAACCATGCACTGTTCATGGGATATGCACCATATGAGAGCCCGCAAATCGCAATTGCGATCCGAGTTGCCAACGGCTATACTTCCGCAAATGCAGCTTCTATGGCAGCTGATATCTTTTCCTATTATTTTGATCTGACAGATAAAGATGAACTGCTGAATGGATCTGCAACAACTGCCACAAGTGCAGTGATCAATGACTAGGGAGACGGTTATGATACAACAGACAGTTGTGATAAAGAGCAACAAATATGGAATTACCTTGTGCCTGGATAAAGATATTGCTTTTCGTGATCTGCTGTCGCAGATCGCAGAAAAGTTCAAAGCATCTGCCAAATTCTTTGGTGATGCTCAGATGGCATTGAGCTTTGAAGGACGCAGATTATCAGAGAGTGAACAGCTGGAAGTGGTTCAGACAATTCAGGAGAATACTTCGCTGGAGATTCTGTGTATCATGGAACAGGATACGCTGACAGAAGCTTATATGAAGGAAGTCCTGGAAGACAGAAAAAAAGAACTCTCTGCCAGTGATGGCAAATTCTATAAAGGAACACTTCGTTCCGGACAGGTGCTGGAGGCTGGAAGCAGTATTATTATTCTCGGCGATGTGAATCCGGGAGCCACCGTTGTATCGAAAGGCAATGTGGTGGTGCTGGGAACTCTGAAGGGAACCATTCATGCGGGAGCCGCAGGAAACGAAGGTGCTTTTGTGGCAGCACTCAATATGAATCCCATGCAGATCCGGATCGCGGATGCCATTGCAAGGGCTGCAGATGACAAGCCTGAAAAGAAATCCAGAAAAGCGAAAGAGACCTCCACAGGTCCGATGATCGCCTATACAGAAGACGGCAACATCTATATGGAGCCGATAACAAAAGAAGTTATCAACGATATCCGGATCTAAGAAGACCTGATGCGGATCGAGCGATATAAAATTGGAGGACGCAATATGAGTGAAGTAATTGTAATTACATCAGGAAAAGGCGGTGTGGGTAAGACAACCACCACAGCCAACGTAGGAACCGGTCTGGCAAAGCTGGACCAGAAAGTAGTTCTGATCGACACCGATATCGGACTTCGTAATCTGGATGTTGTCATGGGACTGGAAAATCGCATCGTTTACAATCTGGTAGACGTGGTGGAAGGAAACTGCCGGATCAAGCAGGCACTGATCAAGGACAAGCGATATCCGAACCTGTATCTGCTTCCGTCTGCACAGACCAGAGATAAGACAGCGGTAAGCCCGGAACAGATGGTGAAGCTGATCGAGGAACTGAGAAGTGAGTTCGATTACATACTTCTTGATTGTCCGGCTGGTATTGAGCAGGGATTCAAAAATGCCATTGCAGCGGCTGACCGTGCGTTGATCGTCACGACTCCGGAGGTATCTGCAATCCGTGACGCAGACCGTATCATAGGTCTTCTGGAGGCAAATGAGATTAAGAAGACGGATCTGATCGTAAACCGTATCCGCATGGATATGGTGGAGAGCGGAAATATGATGTCTATAGATGATGTTGTTGAGATTCTTGCAATCAATATTATCGGTGCAGTACCGGATGATGAGAATATCGTTATCTCTACCAACCAGGGTGAGCCGTGTGTAGGGGATTCTTCTCTTGCAGGACAGGCATATATGAATATTTGCCGCAGAGTGATGGGAGAGGAAGTACCATTCCTGGATCTGAAGGTAAAGACCGGATTTCTCGGAAAGTTAAAGAATCTGTTCAAATAGGGGGAGGACAAGTCTATGGGATTCATGGATTTTTTCCGGAAAAAGAATTCCGGCGAAGTCGCAAAAGACCGTTTGAAGCTGTTATTGATCTCTGACCGGGCAAACTGCTCACCCGAGGTCATGGAAGCAATTAAAAATGATATTATCAAGGTTATCACCAAATATATGGATATTGACAGCGAGGGACTTGATATTCAGATCACACAGACAGAGTCAGAGGGCGGTAATGGAACTGTTCCGGTGCTGTGTGCCAATATTCCGGTGAAGGACCTGAGAAAAAGAAGTTAGGAATCAGGTGAGACATGTTCAGACAATATAGACTGCAGGATTTCAGACTGCGGCTGGTTGTTCTTGTTTACGCAATCACGATCCTTGGTATTCTGGTCATAGGAAGTGCGGCCGAAGAGTACCAGAGTCAGCAGCTGCTTGGAATGATACTGGGAACAGTAGCCATGCTCGTGCTGACTTTGATGGATTATCGCATTTTGCTCAATCTGAGCTGGGTGCTATATGCAGTGAATATTGTTTTGCTGCTTGCAGTAAAATTTGTAGGGTATGAGGCAAATGGAGCCAAGCGCTGGCTGAATCTTGGATTTATGCGGTTTCAGCCATCCGAGCTTACCAAGCTGATCCTGATCATATTCTTTGCATACTTTTTTACAAAATATAAAGATCAGCTGAATACCTGGAAGATGATTCTTGCATCTATCGTGCTTCTGCTGATCCCGCTGGGACTGGTCATTGCGCAGCCACATCTGTCAGCGACCATTACCATTGCCTATCTGTTCTGTGTCTTGTTCTTTGTGGCGGGTTTAAGTTATAAAGTGATCGGAGGCATCATTGCTGTGACAGTGCCATCGATTATTATATTTCTGAATCTGATCATGCAGGAAGGACAGACCATTCTGAATGAGTATCAGTTAGACAGAATCATGGCATGGTTGAACCCGGCAGAATATGGAGATGACGCATATCAGCAGCAGAACTCCATCATTGCCATCGGGTCCGGACAGCTCTATGGCAAAGGCTTATATAATAATGATATCTCTTCTCTGAAAAACGGTAATTTTATCGTGGAACCGCAGACGGATTTTATCTTTGCAGTTACCGGAGAGGAGCTTGGTTTCATCGGATGTGCGGCAGTCATTATTCTGTTGACGCTGATCGCGTTGGAATGTCTCTGGATCGGAAGAAATGCCAGAGATCAGGAAGGAATGATCATCTGTTGCGGTTTTGGGGGATTGATCGCATTTCAGACGTTTGCTAATGTATGTGTAGCGACGGGACTTATGCCAAACACCGGTATTCCGTTACCGTTTGTCAGTTATGGGCTGACTTCGTTGGTAATGTTGTATATGGGAATAGGAATAGTACTAAACGTAGGGCTTCAACCTAAAAAATACTAACACTTAGAAGGGGGAAATTTCTATGAATATCGGATTGATTGCACATGATGCAAAAAAAATCCTGATGCAGAATTTTTGTATTGCGTACAGAGGTATTCTCTGCAAACACGAATTATATGCAACCGGAACAACTGGACGGCTGATTGAGGAAGTGGCAAACTTAAATGTCCATAAATTCCTGGCAGGCCACCTGGGTGGTGAGCAGCAGCTTGGAGCACAGATCGAGCATAATCAGATCGACCTTGTGATTTTTCTGCGTGACCCGGTACAGCCGAAGAGACATGAGCCGGATGTAAATAATGTGGTTCATCTGTGTGACGTACACAATATTCCGATCGCTACCAATCTCGCAACAGCAGAGCTTCTGATTAAATCACTGGACAGAGGAGATTTGGAGTGGCGTGAAATGTATAAATAAAAGATTTGTCAGAGTCTGCAGTCTGTTACTGGTCTGCAGTCTTTGCACGATATCAGGCACTGGTTGCGGAGAGAACCGGCTGGAGGACGCTTTTGAGGCAGATCTTCCGGGAATTGGGATCCAGACATCGGAGGAATCATCGAAGATTCCATATTTTGCCAGTGATCTGTGTGTGACAGATACGGATGTGCAGGATATAGAGGCTGATACAGAAGATGCACTTGCTGCATGCTTCTTTAATCTCAATGAGAAAAAAGTCTTATATGCAAAAAATATCCATGAACGAATGTATCCGGCCAGTACGACCAAGATCATGACCGCACTGGTGGCACTTGACAAGGGAGACCTGGATGCACAGACCACAGTGAGCAAAGAAGCAATCACGTTTTCAGAAAGCGGTGTATCCACAGCCAAGTTGAAAGAGGGAGATGTTCTTACTCTTCGGCAGCTTTTATATGCACTTTTGACGGTGTCTGCCAATGATGCAGCCAATGTGATCGCCGAGCAGATCGCAGGCAGTCAGGATGCATTTGTGGAGATGATGAATCAGGAAGCGCAGAAGATCGGCGCAACGAATACACATTTTGTAAATGCCAATGGTCTTCATAGTGAAGATCATTATACGACAGTATATGACTTGTATCTGATGTTCAATGCTGCCATGCAGCATGAGGAATTTCTTCAGATGCTGCAGGAAAAAGAATATCAGGTATCTTATCAGGCTGCAGATGGAACCACTGTAGAAGCAGTCTGGTCCACAACGAATCAGTTTACAAAGGGCGATGTAACGGTTCCGGATGGAGTTACTGCTGTTGGTGGAAAGACCGGCACAACAACGGCAGCCATGTCCTGTCTGGTGCAGCTTTTTGAGGATGCACAGGGAGAACAGTATGTGGCAATTATCCTTGGTTGTAAGGAACGTGGAATCCTTTATCAGGAGATGCAGACATTTCTGTCTAATCTGAACAATTAGACTTGTATTTTTAACCTCTGAATGGTATAATCTTACTAACAAGACGGAACCTAAGGAGGGCACCATTATGGTACAATTGATTGTTGGAGTAAAGGGTGAAGGAAAGACGAAAAAGATGCTGGAGCATGTACATAACATTCTCGCATCTACCGATGGAAATGTAGTATATCTGGATAAGTCCACGCAGAATATGCATGAGCTTGACAATCGTGTTCGTTTGATCAACGTAACAGAATATCCGATCCAGAATACAGATCAGTTTATCGGTTTTGTATGTGGCATCTGCTCTCAGGATTATGACCTTCAGGAGATTTATCTGGATGGATTTTTGAAGATTGCAAAACTGGAAGGTCAGGATATTTCTTCCACACTTTCTCAGCTGAATCAGATCAGTGAACAGTTCCATGTAAACATGGTGCTCAGCGTGTCTATGGCTAAGGATCAGATTCCTGAATTTGCCAAGGGACAGATTATTTAAGATAGAAAAACATCAGACGGATGCCCACAATTGTTGGTCATCCGTCTTTTTATGTGAATATTCAGAGACATGTGCATGTCTGTAACTGTGTAATCCTGAATATTGATACATAAAAACAGGAAGGAGTGTCTGGCATATGCCTCGCAGACGACGGAAAAGAAAAGTAGTTCGTGTAAATAGCAGACGACCGATCAATATTGATAAAGTATTCTTTGGCGCAGTGGCCGTCTATATGTGTGTGATCTGTTACATGGCTCTGACATCGGTGCATATTGCGGGATATGAGGTGCAGGCGGGAACTCTGGCAGTCAACCATACCTATAAAGGATTTGCTGTTCGTCAGGAGACGGTCTGTACAGCAGATACTTCCGGTTATGTGAGCTTCTATGCCAGTGCAGGAGATCGTGTCTCAGGTTCCAGTCTGGTGTATACGATTGATGAGAAGGGTGAGATCAACGATCTGATCCGGGAAAATGCAGATACTGTGGATCTGACGGATGATAATTTTTCACAGATTCGAGGGGATATGAAAAGTTTCATGGACAGTTATGATGATACCCGGTTTAGTGATGTCTATGAATTTCAATCCAATATGGAAAGCATGGTTATGGAACTGGTGAACCAGAGCATGCTGGACAGTCTGGCGGAAGCGGGAGATGATTCCATGTTTTCCCGGGTTTATGCCAGTGGAAACGGAATCCTCGAATTCTACCAGGACGGCTATGAAGATGTGACGGTGGAAAGTATGACAGAAGATATGCTGGATCCATCCACTTATACAAAGCAGAGTCTGAAAAAAGAAATGGTGCAGGCCGGGGAGCCGGTCTACAAGTTGTCAACATCTGAAAAATGGTCTATGGTAGTGCCTCTTTCCGAAGAAGAAGCCACTGGATTTATCAATGATGGCACCGATTATATGCAGGTGCGTTTCACCAGGGATGATACCAAGACCTGGGCAAATTTCTCCATTGTCTATGTAGGAAGCATACCTTGTGCCCGACTGGATTTTAATACGTCCATGGTCCGTTTTGCAGACCTTCGTTACATAGAAGTAGAGTTTATGATCGATGATCAGCAGGGGCTTAAGATTCCCAATACGGCCATCGTAGAAAAAGAATTTTATCTGATCCCCAAGGCTTATCTGGTGGAACAGGATGGAGATCAGGGATTCATGAAAGAAATCTATGACAAAGATGGGGGCGCATCCGTAGAATTTCTGAAAATGACCATCTACTATGAAGATGACGATTATTATTATATTGATCCTATGGAATCTGATTATACCACCGGAAACACGAAATTGCCCATTGGGACTTATCTGGTGCAGCCCGATTCACAGGAACGTGTTCAGGTTGGAAATACAGGTGTGTTGAAAGGTGTTTATAATATCAATAAAGGTTACACACAGTTCCGCCAGATCAACATTCTCTACCAGAACGAGGAATACGCACTGGTGGAGCAGGGAACCAGTTATGGACTTACCGTCTATGACCATATTGTTCTCAATGGGTCAGCGGTAGATGAAGATCAGATTATCTATTAGACGAGGAGTGACAGCTATGGTAGCAGAAAATTACAGATATGTTCTGAAAAAAGTGGAAGAGGCATGTGCACGCAGTGGAAGAGATCCTAAAGATGTGACGCTGATCGCAGTCAGCAAGACCAAACCAATCGAGATGATCGAAGAAGCGATGGAAGCGGGAGCCCGTGTATTTGGTGAAAATAAAGTGCAGGAGCTTTGCGATAAATATGAGCAGCTTCCGAAAGATCTGCACTGGCATCTGATTGGCCATTTACAGAGAAACAAAGTAAAATATATTGTGGATAAAGCGGAACTGATTCATTCTGTGGATTCTTTGAAGCTGGCAGAAGAGATCAGCAAAGAAGCACTGAAAAAGAATGTGGAAGTAAATATTCTGATCGAAGTGAATGTGGCTGAGGAAGAAAGTAAGTTTGGTGTTTCTGTGGAAGAGACACCTGTATTAGTGGAAGAGATTGCAAAACTCCCGGGAATCCATATTCAGGGGCTGATGACGATCGCACCGTATACAACAGATCCGGAAGAAAATCGCCCGGTTTTCCGTACATTAAAAAAATTGGCAGTTGACATCAAAAAGAAAAACATTGATAATGTATGCATGGATGTGCTTTCTATGGGTATGACCGGAGATTACCAGGTGGCAGTGGAAGAGGGAGCGACTCTGGTGCGTGTTGGAACCGGTATTTTCGGAGAGCGCAATTATGAAGTGATATAAAAGGAGAGCTAAGAACATGGGCATTTTTGATAAGCTGATGGATACCATGCATTTGGGAAATGATTACGAAGACGATTATGATGATTACGATGATGACTTCGATGATGAACCGGAACCGCGTGGAAGCCTGTTTAAGAAGAAGGATAAAAAGTATGATTATGATCTGGGAGATGATGGAGCAAGCGGATCAGAGAAAGTGAAACCGGTAAAACAGCAGCCGGCACGGATCATGCCTATGCGTTCAAAAAAAGGAGCAGCTGGTATGGAAGTCTGTGTATTCAAACCAACTCAGTTTGATGAGTCCAGAGAGATTACAGACACCTTGTTAAATGGATGTACGGTAGTGCTGAACTTTGAAGGTCTGGATGTGGAGATTGCGCAGAGAATCATTGATTTTACTTCTGGTTCCTGTTATGCAATCGGCGGAAACCTTCAGAAGGTATCTAACTACATATTTATTGTGACACCGAAGAGTGTAGACATCTCCGGAGATTTCCAGGAGATTTTAAGCGGGGCATTTGATATCCCGACGATTTAGAAAAAAACAACAGGAAACGAATGAAAGGGAGCATCAGATGAAACGTGGGTCCGATGCTCTTTCTTTGGCTTAAAGAATAACAGGAGATCATATGAACAGAGTGAAGACAGAGATTCCGGCTACTTTGGAGGAAGCGGCACAGGCAGGCCGTGTCTGTATGGATGTAAAAAAAGATGGTCAGTTTTGCTACCATATTTATCTGGAGCCGGATTTTGCAAAATTGCCTGAGGCAGTAGAGCCGCTGAATATTAAGGAAAGAAAGCTGTGCATTGTGGCAGACAGTACCACAGCAGAGCTTTATGGTGCGGAATTAAAGGAGATTTTGAAAGAAACATGTACGTATGTATCCATGTTTGTCTTCCCGGCCGGAGAGGTAAACAAGACATTAAATACGGTCAGGGATCTCTATGAGCATCTGATCCTGGAAAAATTTGACCGAAAAGATATGCTGGTGGCATTGGGCGGTGGAGTGGTCGGTGATCTGACCGGATTTGCTGCGGCTACCTATCGGAGAGGCATCGGATTTATTCAGATCCCGACAACATTACTTTCTCAGGTGGATTCCAGTATCGGGGGAAAGACCGGTGTTGATTTTGACGCATACAAAAACATGGTAGGAGCATTTCATATGCCGCGGCTGGTCTATATGAACCTGAATGTATTGAAGACATTGCCGGATCGACAGTTTGCCTGCGGAATGGGTGAAATCATCAAGCATGGTCTGATCCAGGACTCTGACTATCTGGAAAAATTAAGCACATATCAGAGAGAAATCCGTGAAAAAAACTATGCGGCACTTCTGTGGATGGTAGCCGGCAGCTGTAAGGTCAAACGGCATGTGGTAGAGGAAGATCCTACAGAACAGGGAATCCGTGCCTGGCTGAATTTTGGACATACCATCGGACATTCCGTTGAGAAGCTGAAAGATTTTACACTTTGTCATGGCGAGTGTGTGGCTATTGGCTGTGCGGCTGCTGCATGGATGTCCTGGAAGCGGGGGCTGATCTCTGAAAAAGAGAAAGAAGCTGCGGAGCAGTTGTTGTTGGATTACCAGCTTCCAGTGCGTGTGAAGGGACTGAAGCCTGAGGATATTGTAAAGACAACAAAACTGGATAAGAAGATGGATGCGGGCAAGGTAAAATTTGTCCTTTTGAAAAAAATTGGAGAAGCATTCGTAACAAGGGACGTGGAAGATGAGGAACTTCTGCGGGCAAGCCGGTACGTCTGCGGGGAGGAAATACATGAATAAGCAATTATGCCGTCCATGGGTGATCGCAGTCCTGACTGTACTGTTGGTAGCGCTGGATCAATGGACCAAATATCTGGCGGTATTATTTTTGAAGGATCAGGATCCATTTGTGATCATTGACGGAGTATTTGAGCTTCATTATCTGGAAAACAGAGGTGCAGCTTTTGGAATCATGCAGGGACAGCAGGTATTTTTCCTGGTGATCGCACTGGTAGTTCTTCTGGCTGTGGTCTATCTGTTCTGTAAAATGTCAAAGGATGCGAAGTTTGTACCGCTTCGTCTGATCGCCATTGCAGTGTTGGCAGGTGCCTGGGGAAATATGATCGATCGTGTAAGATTAGGTTATGTAGTAGATTTTTTCTATTTTAAACTGATCAATTTCCCAATCTTTAATGTGGCAGATATTTATGTGAGTGTGGGAATGGTGATTCTTGCACTGTTGATTTTCTTCTATTATAAAGATGAAGACCTGGCATGTCTTCTGCAGGGGAAGGAGAAACGTTCATGAGTCAGATCAGCCTGCAGGCCGATGAAACATACATGGATGAGAGACTGGATAAATTTTTAAGTGCCATGCTTCCAGACCAGTCCCGTTCTTATCTTCAGAAGATCATTAAGGATGGTAATGTACTGGTAAATGGAGAGCCAAAGAAATCCAGTTACCGGCTGGAAGACGGAGATGAAGTGACTGCAGATCTTCCGGAACTGAAAAGTCCGGACATCGAGCCGGAAAATATTCCGCTGGATATTTTATATGAGGATGACAGTATTCTCATGGTCAATAAGCCAAAGGGAATGGTTGTACATCCATCGGCAGGACATTATACAGGTACATTGGTCAATGCAGTGCTCTGGCACTGTCAGGGACAGCTGTCAGGGATTAATGGAGTATCCAGACCAGGAATCGTTCACCGGATCGACAAGGATACCACCGGTGTACTTGTGGTATGTAAAAATGATGCAGCGCATAACGCGGTGGCAGCGCAGTTAAAGGAACATTCCATCACAAGAAAATATCGGGCCATCGTACACGGTGTAATCAAAGAAGACGAAGGTACTGTGGATGCACCGATCGGCCGTCATCCAACAGAACGTAAGAAGATGGCATCCGGTGTAAAGAATGGAAAACGGGCAGTGACTCATTATCGGGTACTGGAACGTTTTCAAGGATATACCTACGTGGAATGTCAGTTGGAGACAGGTAGAACTCATCAGATCCGTGTCCATATGGCATCCATCCATCATCCATTGCTGGGAGATACCGTGTATGGACCGGCAAAGGATTCTCATCATCTGGAAGGGCAGACGCTCCATGCTATGGTGCTGGGATTGATTCACCCGGTAACGGGAGAATATCTGGAGGTGGAAGCTCCGCTTCCGGAATATTTTGAAAATCTGTTAAAGAAATTCCGGGCAATGTCAGGAAATTGATAAGAGCAGAAAGGTTACTGGAACGAGATATGAGGAACAGTAACACGAAGAAAAGGACGGATAGAGTATGAGCAACAGTCGGCAGACGACAAAGAAAAAGACAACAGGAAATACCGGAACAAAGAGAAGTTCCACGAAGACAGCTTCGGCAAGGAACAGTTCCCGGTCAGGAAAGAACAGTTCAGGGAAGAGAACACAGAACAAAAATCAGAACAGCGGCATTGAACGGGAAATCGGACTTGTGGTGCTGTTATTGGTGTGCGTTTTTCTGTTTGTCAGCAACTTTGGCGTGGGCGGTGCCGTTGGCAAGTTTTTAAGTGGTGTATTATTTGGACTGTTTGGATTGTTTGCCTATCTGTTGCCTGTACTGGTGCTTCTGATGGTACTGTTTTCGCTGGCAAACCGGGAGAACCTGGAGGCAACACTGAAGATTGCAGGGGTGGTGCTCTGTGCGGTGGCTTTCTGTGCATTGATGCATATGCTGATGCCCAATGCCCCTGAAGAGATCAAAGATGTATATACCTATTGCAAGACCAATCGGATCGGAGGAGGTCTGCTGGGAGGCATTGTGGCAATTCTTCTGAAGAAAGCTGTGGGAACGGTAGGAACTTATCTGGTACTTCTGGGTATCCTGATTATCTGTGTGGTGATCATTACAGGCCGTTCCTTTGTAGATGGCATGTCTCATGGAAGTCAGAGAGTCTATGAATCTGCCAGAGAGGATATGGCACGTCGCAGGGAGCTTGCGGATGAGCGAAGAGAGCAGCAGCGTGCCCGTGCCAGAGAGTTAAAGGAGCAGAGACAGGAACGGAAAGTGACAGGAGTTACCATGGATGTGACCATTCCGAAACAGGAAAATGGTCTGATTGAGGTGACAGAACCGGACAGCGTAAGCTTTGCAGATCCGGCTCAGGCACAGATGCCTGTAGAACAAGAGGTTCCTGTACAGGTGGGTACTCCGGTTCACAGTTATGCAGTGGAGCCAGAGCCGGATCAGGAGTATCCGGCAGCGGAACCCATGCAATCCTGGTCTTCACCGGATGCAGAGATTAACTTCAGCGAGGAAGATCTTCTGAAAAATGCCATGAATACCAGAGATCTGGATGAGACAGAGCCGGTCCATGTGATGGAAGCTTCTCAGACAGAAACCACTCAGGCAGAAACCACTCAGACAGAAACCTTCCAGACAGAAATCTCTCAGACACAGGTCGCTCAGACAGCAGAGGCAGAATATGAATTTCCGCCACTGTCTCTTTTGAAGAAGCCGAAAGCATCCTCTGGTAAGAAGGATGATAATGTGGTACTGCAGGAAACGGCTGAGCATCTGCAGCAGGTTATGGAAGACTTTGGGGTCAATGCCACCGTAGTCAATGTCAGCAGAGGACCGGCAGTGACCAGATATGAAGTACAGCCTGCTCACGGTGTAAAGGTCAGCAAGATCCTGGCTCTGGCAGATGATATCAAACTGAATCTGGCTGTGGCAGATGTACGTATAGAAGCACCGATCCCCGGAAAGGCCGCTGTAGGTATTGAAGTGCCGAACAAAGAAAATTCAACGGTCATGTTCCGTGAACTGGTAGAATCCAAAGAGTTCCGGGAGCATAAATCCAAGATTGCATTTGCGGTAGGTAAAGATATTGGCGGAAACATCATGGTGTCGGATATTGCCAAGATGCCGCATCTTCTGATCGCCGGTGCAACAGGTTCCGGTAAATCTGTGTGTATCAATACTTTGATCATGAGTATTTTATACAAAGCACGGCCGGATGAAGTGAAACTGATCATGATCGACCCGAAGGTAGTGGAGTTAAGCGCATATAATGGGATCCCGCATCTGTTGATTCCGGTTGTAACGGATCCGAAGAAAGCGGCAGGCGCATTGAACTGGGCGGTTGCAGAGATGATGGGCCGGTACAATCAGTTTGCAGAATTAAATGTAAGAAATATTGAAGGCTACAATGAAAAGATTGACAGCATCAAGGATATTCCTGATGATAACAAGCGTGAGAAGATGCCGCAGATCGTCATTATCGTGGATGAGCTGGCGGATCTGATGATGGTTGCACCAGGTGAAGTGGAGGATGCCATCTGTCGTCTGGCACAGCTTGCAAGAGCAGCCGGTATTCACCTGATCATTGCGACTCAGCGGCCATCGGTCAATGTCATCACAGGTCTTATCAAGGCAAATATGCCGTCACGAATTGCATTTGCCGTATCCTCCGGTGTGGATTCCCGTACTATTCTGGATATGAACGGAGCGGAGAAGCTTCTGGGAAAAGGGGATATGCTGTTTTCGCCTTACGGTATTCCGAAGCCGCTGCGTGTGCAGGGAGCATTTGTATCGGATGCGGAAGTAGGAGCAGTCGTTGAATTCTTGAGCAGTAGAAAGCCGGAAGATTCCCAGAAGGAACAGGAGATTGCTGAGAAGATGAAGGAGATGCAGTCTACCATTGAAAATGCAGCCACATCTTCTGACGGCAGCAGCGGATCGGATAAAGATGTATTGTTTGCAGAGGCTGGAAGGTTTATTATAGAAAAAGATAAAGCGTCCATTGGAATGCTGCAGCGCTGGTTCAAGATTGGATTTAACCGTGCGGCAAGAATCATGGATCAGCTGGCAGATGCCGGAGTGGTTGGTGAGGAAGAAGGGACAAAGCCCCGAAAGGTGCTTATGTCTTCGGAACAGTTTGAACAGTATATAGAGGAACAGTACTAGAACGCAGAAAGGATAGACGGATTCATATGAAATGCCCGAAATGTGGAGCAGATATCCCGGAAGGAAAGTTTTACTGCGAGAAATGCGGCGAAGCTCTTCAGATCGTACCGGACTATAATCCGGCAGAGGATATCACCATTGGTGAAGAAGACAACAACATACAGAATAAGGACAGTTCAGATGCTTCTTCAGGAGAACAGAGATCGGATCGGAAACAGCGTTTTTTCTATCTGCTGAAAAAATATGGTCCATTTGCACTGGTTCTTTCCATTGCAGGAATCATTACTTACTGGACCTCTTATCAGTCTACATTCCATCAGGATGCAGTGACAGAAGTGGCAGAGGAACTGGAAAGTGAGACAGAGCAGTTGCTGGAAGTACCATCTTTAAGTCTGCCGCCGGGAACCTATGGGGATTCCATTGATCTGGTGATCTCTCATGATCAGCGTTCGCAGGGGCTCATTTATTATACGATGGATGGTTCTACGCCCGGTGAGGCAAGCAAAATCTACAATCAGCCGGTCCATATTGATGAGGGAACTACAGTGATTCGTGCTGTATTTATCAGTAATGACGGACTGCGGAGCGAGGAAGCGGGCGGTACTTACAAAATTGTCCTTGATTATCCAAGCGAGCCCCAATTCAGTGTAAATGGCGGCGATTATGACAGTGGATTCTATGTGACGATCACAGCGGACAGAGAAAGTACGGTCTATTATACGACGAATGGAGAGGAACCGGATGTTTATTCAAAAGTGTATCGGGAACCAATCTATATCAATCCGGGACTGACGGTTCTTCAGGCAGTAGCCGTCAACAAAGAAGGCCGTGCGAGTGGTATTATGGAAGAAATCTATAACGTGGCGGAGACAGAGGCACCTGAAGATGGAACAGGAGCAGCAGAGCCCGGCACAGAGACTGTTCCGACCGGAGAACTGCCGGTTCAGACAGACCCTGCAGCAGTACCTGTACAGTAATAGGGAACATGAGCAGATTTCACTTATTGAACAAAAAAATTATGATAAATACTGGGCGAACAGGAAATTTTTGTTGAAATATACAGAATTTTGCATTATCATAGGAAGTAATGATTTGCAGTCGTGAAACCGGGCGGCTGCGGATAGAGATAGGAGGCTATGTATGTTTAAGATTTTAGAGGCAGAGCAGCTCTCTGCAAATGTCTACAAGCAGGTTATTCTCGCTCCGAGAGTAGCAAAATCCTGCGAACCTGGACAGTTCATCATTCTCAGAGTGGACGAGAATGGAGAGCGTATTCCGCTTACCATCTGTGATTATGACAGAGAAGCAGGAACGGTTACCATCGTATTCCAGCCGATTGGTGTATCTACTAATAAACTGCTGAAGCTCAAAGCTGGCGATTCCATCGCAGACTTTGTAGGACCGCTGGGACGTCCGTCTGAGCTGGTAACAGATGATTTTGAAGAAGTTAAGAAAAAGAGAGTTGTATTTATTGCTGGTGGTGTAGGTACTGCACCGGTATATCCGCAGGCTAAATGGCTTCATGACCATGGTATCGAGTGCGATATCATCATTGGAGCAAGAAGCAAAGACATCCTGATCATGGAAGACGAGATGAGCAAGGTTGGTAACCTGTATCTCTGTACGGATGACGGAAGCTACGGCTTCAAGGGTGTAGGTACTGCTATGCTTGAGAAACTGGTAAGTGAAGGACATCAGTATGATCTGTGTGTTGCAATCGGACCGATGATCATGATGAAATTTGCCTGTCTTACCACCAAGAAACTTGGTATCCCGACCGTTGTCAGCATGAACCCGATCATGGTAGACGGTACTGGTATGTGTGGTGCCTGTCGTGTAATGGTAGGTGACGAAGTGAAGTTTGCCTGCGTAGACGGACCGGAGTTTGATGGTCATCTGATCGACTTTGATCAGGCTATGAAGAGATCAGCTATGTATAAAGCCGAGGAAGGAAGACGTCTTCTTGAGTATAAAGAGGGCAAGACCCATCACGGCGGCTGCGGAAATTGCGGAGGTGACAAATAATGGCTAACGGATTAACAAGAGTAGTAGTCAGAGAGCAGAACCCGCAGGTTCGTGCTACTAACTTTGACGAAGTATGCTACGGTTACAATAAAGAAGAGGCAATGGAGGAAGCTGCTCGTTGCCTGAACTGTAAAAAACCGAAATGTGTAGAGGGTTGTCCGGTATCTATTGATATCCCGGCATTCATCGCAGAAGTAAAAGAAGGAAACTTCGAGGAAGCATTCAAGATCATCAGCCAGTCTTCCGCACTTCCGGCAGTATGTGGACGTGTTTGTCCGCAGGAGAGCCAGTGCGAAGGAAAATGTATCCGCGGAATCAAAGGTGAGCCGGTTGCTATCGGTAAACTGGAGCGTTTCGTGGCTGACTGGGCAAGAGAGAACGGTATCAAACCGCAGGCTCCGGCTGAGAAGAATGGCAAAAAAGTTGCTGTTATCGGTTCCGGTCCTTCCGGTCTGACCTGTGCAGGAGATCTTGCAAAACTGGGCT
>OGIO01000123.1_pt1 | contig 104022 bp, 126 predicted proteins | sample 1571841 | NCBI WGS metagenome assembly OGIO01 (sample SAMEA2582111, study PRJEB24529) | metagenome | biome: Human gut stool | place: China | collected 2011
CTGTCTGAATGATATAGCCGTCAATGGCAATCTTGCGAAGATACGCCGCCATGTTCCGGGTGGGAACGAGCTTCATTTTTTCAAGAATTAAATCTCGTTCCGCTTCTGTTACTCTGAACTTGATTTGCACCGTTCTTTTTCTTCCGTCCATGTGTAAATGCTCCTTTCCATTCCGAGGGTTTGGGACACTTCCCAACAAGCAATTTTGCCGACGCTGCCGCAGCGCAGGACGGGCAAAATACGGAAGTGGGTACCCGCTTCCTATGCTTGCTATTCAAGTTTTTTATCTCTTCTGTCCTTATTTCCCACTACGGAGAAAAAGCTATTTTGCCGAACTTATCCAAAAGAAAAACGCTGCAATCTCAAAAAAAGATTACAACGCTTCCTAAAATCCATATTCAATTTTGCCGGACATTTTCATTTGTCCTCTTTTTCAACTTCCTTAATTTCTTTCGCCGTTGCGGTTACAATCCGTATTCCCTTATCGCTCATGGTATCAAGCAACGTGTCAAGCTGCCGACGCTGCGTATTTTTCGTATCCGGCTTCTCTAAAAGGAACTGGTCTACGGATATATCGTAACGGAGCATAAGCTCAAAAAAGATTTGCAGACTTGGGTGTTGCCCGTTATTCTCAATGTTCGCAAGGTAGCGAGGGGAAATAAACATTTCGTCGCTTACTTTCTTGCGGCTCTCCTTTCTTGCTGTCCGCGCTGCTTTTATTGCTTGCCCGAAAGCCTTGAAGTCATATTTTTCTACTGGTCTTTTTGCCATATTCATTCACCCAGTTACATTTTACTGTTCCCCTTTCTCGTTGGATATGTCTATATACTTCCTACTATGCACTAAAATAATTCATTATTTTGGTTTCACTGTTCGCTTTTAGCGATTTCATTTAGAAAATCTTCAAAATGATATTGATTTTTAGCACGCCCGTGATATAATGTGATTGTCATTTAGAAATAAATCAAAATGAGAAGAACCAAAGGTGATAATACCGTGAGCTTACCAAATGTATTCAAAGCACTTAGCGATCCCGTTCGACGGGAAATATTACTAAAACTAAAACAAAAACGAAAGATGTCTGCCGGAGAGATTGCCGCAGAATTTGATTTATCAAATGCCACTATTTCATATCATCTTTCTACTCTAAAAAAGGCTGATTTAATTTTTGAAACACGTTATCAGAAATACATTTATTACGAGATAAACATTTCTGTATTTGAAGACGCCGTTATGTGGCTTATGCAGTTTCAGGAGGATAAGAATGAACCAGAAAAATAAGCGTACTTTAATCATCTCAACCATAGCATGTATTATTTTATCTTTTACAACATTGATAATCTCAAAGCTAAAGAATAGCAATGCTGACATGTATATCCTACTTTATGTAATTGCCATTCTGCTTAATATAGTCTTGAACTTTGGACTAAGTATTAAGGTTGCTTCGACCAACGGGGCTAAAAGTCTGATATTTTTAGGCAAATGGATTATGCCGATTACGGGTGTGGTATATTTAATTCCCCAGTTTTATTCTTTGCTATTTCCAGAGCAGGATATAACGGAAGCATTTATCTATGTGTTTGTTGGCATAATGTTCATTATCAGCGGAAATTACTTTCCTAAAAATCATATAAATCCTTATGTTGGATTGAAATTCCCGTGGCTGTTCAATGATGAAGAAAGTTGGTATAAAACACACAAATTGGGAAGTTATACATGGCTTCTTTCTGGATTAGTCTTTATCCTACATCCATTGCACAAATTTTACTTTGTGACCGTTCCGCTAATTATTCTATTAGTTGGCGTTGTTCCATTGGCCTATTCACTCTTTCTTTATTTCAGAAGAAAGAAGAACACTTAATTTAAGGAGGATATACTTATGAAATCTGTAAAGAAACATATCATTATCAGTACCGTACTATGTGCATTGACATTGGCAGTCCTTATCGCCTTTTCTGGCAAACTGCCAGAGTCTGTTCCAGTGCACTTTGATTCTGCCGGAAATGCGAACTCTTTTTGGCCTCGTAATGTCGTAGTCTTTGGTGTTCCCGCATTTTGTGTCCTGCTCAATCTGATTGTTGATGCAGTTCTTAGCCAGCATGAAAATAAAAAGACATACATGTTTTATATCATGCCAGTGGTGGCGTTTGCTGTGACAGGTATTATGATTTATTTAGGTATGAAATGAGAATTGATAGCGGAACGGTTTATTTTTTTAACTTTCATTTCGATTTTTTTCTAAATGAGAATGGAGGACACTATGTTAGAAATCAGAAACTTATCCAAAAGCTATGGTGAAAAGAAAGCCGTATGTAATCTAAATTTAATAGTTGAGGACGGCGACATAATGGGCTTCATTGGGAAAAATGGAGCTGGTAAGACAACTACCTTAAAATCTTGTTTAGGTATAGTTGGTATTGACAAGGGTGAAATCCTATTAGACGGTGTTTCAATACTCAAAGAACCAATAGTTTGCAAAAAGAAAATGGCATATGTACCAGACAATCCACAACTTGACGAGTATATGACAGGAATACAGTACCTTAATTTTATTGCTGACATTTATGCCGTTCCATCTCAAAATCGCAAGTACATTATCGAAAAGTTAGCTTCGACATTTCAAATGGAACCGCATTTGAACAGTTTAATCTCCTCTTACTCACATGGAATGAAACAAAAACTTGCGCTGATTGCTGCATTTTCACATGCACCGAAACTCTTGATTTTGGATGAACCGTTCGTTGGCTTAGACCCCGAAGCATTTATAATCTTAAAAGAGCAAATGAAAGAATTATGTGCGGACGGAAGCTCCGTTCTATTTTCAAGTCATATTCTCGATGTGGTAGAGAAGGTATGCAATAAAGTAGCGGTCATTAAACAAGGGCATTTACTATATTCCGGCCCGACAGTAGAAATCACCGGAACAAAGGGGTTGGAAGAAGTTTTTATGGAGATGAATAGCGATGAAAATTTTATTACTTCTATTGAAAAATAATTTGATACAGTTGTGCCGGCTTAACCAACTGCGCTATGCAGATAACCAGAAGCGTAGAAACACTATTTATCTCTACATTTTTGTTGGAACTATCCTGATAGGTGGGCTTGTATATTTAAGTTATTCTTTGAACATTGTTTTCTCTTTATCATGGACACTGGACGAAATAATCATAAATCTTATTCTTCCAGTGATCCTAATCTGCATGATACTCAATGTTTTTATCAGTATCTTTTGGGGAAGTGGACTACTCCTTAGTGATACGAACATAGATAACCTGCTTGCGTTTCCTGTTCCTTTAATGGTGTTAATAATCTCAAAGTTAAGCATTTTATATTTAGTTCAAGCCGTCCTTGATATGACGCTATTGTTTCCTATGGCAGTATTATTCGGCTTAACTGCCGATATGAAAATTTCATATTATCCAGTCATGGCAGGGGTTGTTTTGCTATTTCCTATCATTCCCGGTCTTTTGGGAACGATTGTTGGAACAAAAGTTCATCATATATTGAAAAGCTCATCTGCTCTCGTTACACGATTAAAAACAATCGGAGCTGTATTGATTTTATTTGCATTTATGACATTCATGTTTTGCAAATTTCCTGATATAGTTGCGGGAGATACGGGTTTTAACTTTTCAATTTCAGCTATTTCTATTCCTGGAAGCAGATATGTACACTTAATTCTTTGTTGTGATTATTTATCATTAGGATTATATACTGGAATTGTGCTTATCATAGGTAGTTCGTTACTATTTGGTTTAAGCAGAATATATCAAAATTGGTACTGTAACATCATTCATCATACAAAATACCAAAATACTAATCGGAATAAACAATCTTTTAAGCAAAACAGTCTTATGACCGCGCTTGTAAAAAGAGAACGAGTACGCTATTTTTCGTTGCCTGTATATTTAACAAATACTGCTTGTGGTTTTTTGTTTGCTGCTATATTTGTAGTGTTAATTGTTTTTATGACAGACAAAATTAGCCTGTATGCTTATCAATTAGCCGAATACTTGAAAGTTGCCCCTGCGGAATATGATGTGTTTTATATTTTTGTATTTACTGTTTTAGTAACATTATCCAGCACGACTTATCCCAGTATTTCCATTGAGGGAAAACAAATTGAAATATTGAAATCTTTGCCGATAACCGCAAAATACATTATCAAATCAAAGATACTGTTACATCTTTCTGTATCGGGGCCTATTATATTAGTTTTGAATACAGTAATGGCTTTTTACTTGCATTGGTCTTTGGAAAAAGTCATGTTAGGATATGCTATGCCATTTCTATATTCTTTATTTATTGGCATAATAGGATGTTTAATAAACATATTTTTCCCCAACTTTGAATGGGAAAATATTACACATATTATCAAGCAAAGTCTACCTGCAATATTAAGCGCACTGATTGGAACACTCTCAACCTGTGGAACATGCTATTTGCTTCTGAAATACTTCTCAAACTCATTGCTGTTGGGTGGGTATATTGTGTGCGGCATTATTCTACTGTTAATAAGTATTTTGGTACTTTGTCTAAATAGGCGAGGAGAACACCTTTATCAAGCGTTATAGAGGTACTCTTTTTGTTATTATGTTCGTGAGGTATAAAAATGATAAAATGTGAGTGGATATTTTGCCCAGTGTGCGGCAATAAAACAAGATTAAAAATTCGAGATGATACTGTGCTTAAAAATTTCCCTTTATATTGCCCAAAGTGTAAACAAGAAAATCTTATTAGCGTCCACAAATTGAATATTACTGTTATCAAAGAGCCAGACGCACAGACGCAGAGCCGATAATCCGCAAAACATAAATTTGCGGTTATCGGCTCTTTCTTTGATAGCAAATAGTAATCTGCCGGACGACGGCAAAAGAAAAAAAGCCGTCGTGCAGCAGCCATATTTTCACGCGCTTATTTTATCTCGGCGGCTTTGATTTTTCAGAGCCGCCGTTTCTTTTCGTCAATCTATCCCAAACTTGCGACGACCCGGACACCATGAACTGACACGGCGGTATTTTAGGAGGTTGCCGCCGTGTCTACTTTGGTATTCCATAATACCCATGAGCTTCATCAATTAAAAAAAGCATAGCTCCACCTCCGGGCAAGTCTACCCATGAGTATGAACTGTCAAATCATCTGAATACTGCTTACATTTCCTTTGCGTCCGTCTGCGCCTTGCAGACGGGCGCATTTTGTGTTTTTCAAAACTTTTTTGAAAAACTTTTCTATTCCGTTTGGCAAATCTGCGGCACGTCCGTGGAAGGCAGCCGAAAGGGGATAAATAACCCGCCCCCGGGACGAAAGGGGGTGAGAACATGGATTATCCTAATCGGTTGGAATGGCAGACAAGATGTGAGTTTAATGCGTACTGCAAACACACGCTACGCAACGAACTGATTGACGCCTGCCGGGAAAGCAAAAGTCGGCGAAAGCACGAAGTCAACTTTTCAGACCTTGCCCCGCATGAGGAAAAGCAGCTTTATACCGTTGACAGATATTTTGTCAATGAGGACGAGGACGCTTTTTGTGCAGGCGGTTTGAAGATTACGGCGAAGTTGCTTGCCGAAGCAATGCACTCCCTGCCGGAAGAAAAACGGCAAGCCGTTTTACTGTATTACTTTTTCAGCATGACCGACGCTGAAATCGCGGAGCTTATGAAAGTACCCCGCAGCACAGTACAGTATAGACGGACAAGCTCTTTTGAACTGCTAAAACGATATTTGGAGGAACGCGCTGATGAATGGAACGAATTGTAATGACAATGAGCGCGGCTTATTACCCTACCCGGTCATTTTAGCCGCGACAAAGGGCGACCCCGACGCCATGAAAATTGTAATGCAGCACTACCAAAGCTACATAGCCCACCTGTCTATGCGGAAAATCCGTGACGAGAACGGCAATACCTATTACGGCATAGACGAGGACTTGCGCGAACGGCTGCAAGCAAAGCTCATGCGGGCTGTCCTATCCTTTAAGACAGAGAAATAAACGCAAAGTGTTCCTCCCCTTTCCTCTTTGTATATTTCTGTCTTTTGTACCTTGAAAAAGAAAGCGACGCAAGATAACGGCGACGCAGCATAGGGCAAATCAGATACGTTCCTCTTGCGCCGAGCCATACGGCGGGTGCGCCATGACACTATCCGGGAGGGATTACCCCGCCCGGACAGCCGAGCGACCAACACCGCGCCGGAAAGCAAGTGTAGCGGCTTGCGGGCGACGACAGCGCAGAATATACAATGATACTTCCTTACAGCCACAGTCCGAGCGTTAAGAGCGTCGCAGGCAATGGGTAGGGCGGCATGAGAACCATGCCGGGGTGAAATTCCCATGAGGTTATGCTAATAACCGTCCGATCACAGCCCCTTTTCACTATTAACCTTTTACCCATTTTTGAAAGGGGGATTTATAGAATGAACAATGCTGATGTGCCTATTTGGGAAAAGTACACGCTTACGATTGAGGAAGCGTCAAAATATTTCCGCATTGGAGAGAACAAACTGCGGAAACTTGCGGAGGAAAACCCTACGGCGGGCTGGGTGATCTTGAACGGGAATCGTATTCAGATCAAGAGGAAACAGTTTGAAAAAATCATCGACACACTGGACGCAATTTAGCGAAAAAGATAGTGAAAAAGAGCCTTGAATGTGCTATAATAAATATAAGCATATCAAGGCTCTTTCCGACACGGAAAGGAGCAAAAACAATGTCGGAGAAAAGACGTGATAATAAAAACCGCATTTTGCGTTCGGGAGAGAGCCAGAGAAAAGACGGGAGATATGCTTATAAATATACCGATACTTTTGGTAAAGTGCAATTTGTCTATGCGTGGAAGTTAGTACCTACGGACAAGACCCCAGCCGGGAAGCGTGACGACATATCCCTTAGAGAAAAAGAAAAAGAGATACGGAAAGACCTTGACGACGGGATAGACACAATCGGAAAGAAAATGACCGTCTGCGAGCTTTACGCAAAGCAGAACCGCCACCGGGGGAACGTAAGGCATAACACCACAAAGGGGCGCGAACGGCTGATGAAGCTGCTGGAAGCGGATAAACTTGGTTCCTGCCCCATTGACAGTGTGAAACTGTCCGACGCGAAAGAATGGGCGTTGCGCATGAAAGAAAAGGGAATATCCTATAAGACCATAAGCAATGACAAGCGTTCTTTGAAAGCTGCTTTTTACACAGCGATACAGGACGACTGTATAAGGAAGAACCCCTTTGACTTCCAGCTAAACACCGTGATTGAGGACGACACAGAGCCGAAAGTACCTCTCACAGCGGAACAGGAAGAAAGCCTTTTATCCTTTATGCAAGGTGATAGCGTCTATCAGAAATACCGTGACGAGGTTATCATACTGCTGGGGACAGGGCTTAGGGTTTCCGAACTCTGCGGACTAACTGAAACCGACCTTGATTTTGAAAACAGGATAATCAATGTAGACCACCAGCTTTTACGGAGCGCGGAAACAGGCTACTACATAGAGAAGCCCAAAACAGAAAGCGGTATCAGACAAATTCCAATGAGTGAAAAAGTATATGAAGCGTTGGGGCGCGTGTTGGAGAACCGCAAGGGATCGAAGCCGATCACGATTGACGGTTACAGCAATTTCCTTTTCCTCAACCGGGACGGTTGCCCGAAAACGGCGACAAGCTATGATAATATGTTCCGGGGGCTTGCGAAGAAGTACAACAAGTGCCATGAGGAAGCCTTACCCAAAGTAATGACACCTCACACCCTGCGTCATACGTTCTGCACCAACTTAGCCAATGCGGGCATGAACCCGAAAGCGTTACAGTATATTATGGGACACTCCAATATCACCATGACACTGAATTATTACGCACACGCAACTTTCGCTTCCGCAAAGGCTGAAATGGAAAGGCTGATTGCAGCATAGCCGCAGAGCAATTTACTACTTTTTTACTACCATTGAGAGGGAAAACCTAAAAGGTTATGAGGGTATATAAGAACTTCTCCCCATATCTAAAATGCCGGGAAAGCCCGAAAATACGGGCTATACCGACATATAAGAACTTCTAAAGAGATAATCTAAATTCACCAATAATTTTCAGTTAAAAATTACTAATTCCGAAATATATGGAAATGTATATGCATCAGGTAGATCAAGTAAGTACACACAGACAGGAAATGTGACTGCAAATCTGAAGAATGTATCGATCTATCGTTATCGAACGATACAAACTGGATCAGCAGACAGAATTGTCGCAGCAAAAGATATGTTGTTCTCCATTAATGATACTGGTGGTGCTTTCTGGGGGGCTGATGGTAAAGTCAGCGGAGATGTGAGAGTAACTTTTGAAGGCAGCTATTATGCGCAATATGGAACCTGGTTTGGAACTAAAGATAGTTCTATTGGTAGGACAGCATCTTTTGATTTTGACATCACAAATGAAGAACTGAAATATGTAGGAAATTATAGAACAAAAGTTGGAAAGTATAATTATATTTATGTAGATAATACGAATTTAGCCAATGTCTTTGGATGGGACGATCTATATTTGAGCGGATGTAATGTTGCACCGGAACAGCATTTTGGGCATATGCAGTATAGTTCGAGTTTCTACGGATATTGGAGTAACATAAAGGATTATGATTCTACCAGTTTTGTTTCTTCAAGTTACAGCCCGGATTTAACAACATGTTCAGGTGACACATACTTGAAAAATACTACAAAGTTAAATTCCACAGGACAGGGCTATGATAATTCTTGGAGCCGTCAGTGCTATAAGCATATACACTTACAGGATAATACGACGCAGATATATGCAGGAGGACAAGCAACAACAAATTCTAATACCATGAGAGTGGACGGATTCTTTTATGGTGATAGCTATAAAGCCAGATTGATGTGTTCTCAGACTACGGCAACCACTGCAGCAGCTGCCAATATATTTTTGTTGTTCCCAAATAAATCGTTCGTAGATGATGCGATGAAGTATATGAGTGCTTATTCTGTCTCAGGAGTTCCGTATACGATGGTAGCATCTGATAAATATCTGAAAGTGTACAGCTCATCAGCAACACAATATAAGGTTACATTGACAAATTCTTCTGGAACAAAGATAGCGACAGGCGACGATATTGCAACAGTATTAAATACATTAGCAAATTCTTCATATGCAACTGGGACATATACGGTTAATTTGAGTGGTCCGTATACACTGACAAATGCAGATGTGGATGCGTTTAATACCAATAAAACGTATGCGACAAGAAATAATATTGTCATTCAGGGAACTGGAACTTTTGTGGCTGGCGGAAATGCACAAGGATCAGATACAAGCAGTTATCGATTTGCAAGAATATATCCGAACTTCAAATCTCTGACATGGAGGAATATAATATTCCGTCAGGACTTCCGGAACAATAGTGCTTCATGGTATATCAATGCCAATGGTCATAACATGACATTTGAAGATTGTACGTTTACAGGTCCGGTCAGTATTGATGCAGGAGGAAATAGCACTGCTGGAACATCAGGATCTATTCTTAAATTAAAAAATTGCATAAATGTCAATTACATTTATGCAAATCGTACAAGCACATCAAGCATACTTGGATATACAATAATTACCGTTGATTCATGTGGCGGATATGGTACGGCAGGAGTGACGATTGACCCGGCAAGTTCTGGAAGTGTTCGAGGTTTAGCTATTAATGTTACTGACACTCCGACTACAATTAAGCCTGGATATACAGGAAATACTTCAAAAATCACTGGAAATTATGTGTTGAATGTAACAGATTCCAACGTAGCATTTACAACGCCTGTAGTAAATAGTTCTCCTTATACTGCAACGACTAATTTAAAAGGAAATGTTGTACTGACAGGAACATGTACAGGAAGAACGAACAGCGATACTTCAAGAGGTAAAGCAATATTAAATGTATATGGTACAGTTAAAACACAGGAAAATGTGAAGGCTTATTTGGCTGATTTTGATACAATAAATGTATCTGGAGAGCTGAGACTTGGAAATTATGCAAATTCCAAAGATTCAGGATTTTCCTATTCAAACGTGAGACCAGATGTCACTTTATCTGGTAATGGAAAACTGATATTGGAGAGACTAGGTTTATCAACATATTACAGAACAATTAAGAGCCTTACTTCAACCAGTACAAGTACAGAAATTTCGTTCCCGTATATATATAATGGAACTTCAGATTCGTTGGATGGACGTACATTAATTGTTCAGAATGCATTGACAGTTCCGACTAATGGAAAACTTCGGGTTTCGACAGCGTTGATTCCGTATCATACAGGAACGGAAGAATATCCGTTGATTCAGTTTGAATCTCTTTCAGATGTTAATTTGAATCAGTATAACTGGATTGCGGATCAAAGATACTATTTGAAAGTTGGTGCAAGCAATTCGTACAAGATTGTACTTCGTCCGGATACCTATGCACCTATGGCATATACATTCGTGATCTTTATGGAGACGGAATCGATACAAACGGAAGTTCATTCACAGAAGCTGAAAAAGCACAATTTAACTGGAAAGGACTTCGGGTACAAGCATATTTCAGTACGTTTGATGCACCAAAGGATAGCGATGGCTATAATCTGATTGATGCGAATGCAAACTTTACTCCATTAGAGAATATTTGTGTACATTCAGATGATGTTGAAAAACTTACATCAGGTACAATTACAGATATCAATGGAAAAGAGATACCGGTAAGTGTAGATAAGCCAGTATGGGCGATTTCATTAACTGCAGGTTATAAATTCGACCAGAACAGTAATTACTTTATATATGTTCACGATCAGGCCGGACATTGGACTAAATTCCTGCTGGATACCAAAGCACCTGAGATGACCGCAGAAGGAGATATTTCCGTCAGCAAGTCAGGCGATACTTATACCTGCGAGATCAGCAACATGAAGTTCGAGGATAAGGTGATTGAGGCATCGACCTCCGCACTGAAGAATGTGGAAGGATTTACCTACTCAGCTAACGCAACAAAAGAGAATTCCTCAATATTTGATGCGCTCAGAGCTAATACAACGGGTGAGGATCCATTCCAGTACACTAGTAAGAATTATTGGAGTACAACTAAAAATGCGGATGGTACGTTTACATTTTCTCGACCGATGAATCTGAAGGAAAATCAGATGCTCTATATCTTCGCACAGGATGCATATGGTAACACTACAGCGCTCCAGTACGTACCGGTAACCTTCGATGCAACAGAGGGTGGTGCTCATAGCAAGACAGAATTTATTGATGGAACGACGATCAAGAGTATGCTGGTAAGAAAAGGCGAGAAGCTGATTGTAGATCAGATTCCGGAGGATCCGCACTTTACAGAAGATACTCAGCAGATCTTCCTTGGATGGTATAAGAGTACAGATGCTACAAAAGGATATGTCAATCTTTTGGAGTATACTATAAACAATGGCGTTACATTCTATGCAGACTATGATACACCTGGTTTGACAATCAGAGAGAGGGTATCAGGTGATGCAGCGAACAAGCAACAGGAGTTTAATTATACAGTTAAGTTCCGAGGAATAGATGAAGGCACAAAGATAGAGTGCAGTAGTGGCGCATTCGAAAATGGTGTGGATAGCCCACAATATTCTGAGTTAACAGTAGATGCGAATGGTGAGATTAACTTCTCCTTGAAACATGGACAGCAAGTAACCTTGTATCCGGGAACACTTCAGTATGTTGTAGATTATATTACACAGGATGAGAGTGGTTACTCGGTAGAATATCGTAAGGATGGCGCTTCTTTGCATGAAGATTCGGCAGCATATAATATTGAAGTCGATGAGATAGATGTTCAGGTCGATGTTCTTAACACCAAAGGTGTTGTAGTCACAGGTATCGACGGTGGTTTTGCAGGAAAGACATTACCGATCGTTGGTCTGGCAGCAGCTGTAGTTATGCTTGGAGCTTCTGCTCTGATGTTGAAGAGAAGGAGGAGATCATAGATGGGGGCACCAGAAGAGATATCGGTTCCACAAGAATCGGTAGTGGGTAGTGTCCTTCGCGAGATTCTCTATCTTCTATTGAAGATTGTGGCGATTGCGGCCGCATTTGTAGTTGTATTTACATTTGTATTTGGCGTTCTCCGATATTCGGAGAATGCCATGCTTCCGGCGGTGAAGGATGGAGACCTGGTCTTCTACTACCGCCTGGAGAAGGAATATACCGCATCGGATCTGGTAGTGCTCAGATATCAAGGGCATGAGCAGGTTCGAAGAGTGGTAGCCACCGCAGGAGATGTGGTGGATATTACAGAAGAAGGTCTGATGATCAACGGAGCTCTACAGCAGGAGCATGAGATCTATGAACAGACCCAACGGTACGACACAGGAGTGGAATTTCCAATGGAGCTGAAGGAAGGGCAGATCTTCGTGCTGGGTGACAGCAGGGAGAATGCGTCGGACAGCCGAGTATATGGCGCGGTAGATGTGCATGACACATTAGGAAAAGTCATGACCATCGTACGCCGCCGGGGATTCTGATCCGATAAAACTGTTAATGATCCTTCATAAACAGGCATTACGAGGGATGTTAAATAAAAAAACAAAAAAGGAGAAAAAAGATGAAAAAGAAAACCTTACAAAAATTCAGTAGACTTTTCGCATCATTGGTTCTTGTTGGTGCAATGAGTCTTGGAACCGTGGCAACGGCAAATGCAAAGACAGTAAATGCTGGTGCGACTACATATGGTGAAGGAGAGACAGCAACAGCAGCAATTTCTGTAGAATACAAAATGGGAAATGGTGTAACTGCTCCGGCAAATAACGTTTCTTTCACGTTTACAAAGAAGAGTAATCCTAAGAATACTACAGTTAATATGCCGGATCTGACTGCGGCTGCAATCGATTTTGAGGCAGGTGCAACGACAATCAAAGATACCACTATCACAGATTACACTGTATTACGTCGTGAGACAACCGATTTTCTTGGTGCATTTGTAACATATATGAATAATCATCCTACTATGGATGTCGGTGAATATGTTTATACCCTGACTTCTACCAGTACAGGTACAGCAACAGCACCGAGTAAATTTGTGTCATCTCAGGCACAGTATGGGGTTCATATCTTTGTAGCACAGAAATCTACTGGAGGATTATACATCAAAGGTACTGGTATTGTAAAAGAGAAAAATGATGATGGAACATCTGCAAGCGGAAAAGTAGACGGTACTCCGGGAACTCATACCGGCGGAAAAGAAGAGAACTTCAGTAAAGTTAAATTTGTAAACGAGTATGTTGCAGTATCCGGATCTACTACTCCGGATCCGGAAGATCCAAGTACATACGCATTCAAAGTTTCTAACACAGCAGTGGATTCAACAAATAGTGCTGATTCTACATTTAATTATGAGATGACTTTGACTGCACCGGCACTTAGTGGAGTTGGTAATAATTATACTTATTATAAAGTAACTGCTGCTGGAAAGGGTACTCCGCTGACAGCTACTTATGGCACGAAAGTAGAATTTGCACTGAAAAATGGTGAGTATGTAATTGTTGCGCAGGCACCGCAGGGTACGAAAGCTACTGTGAAGCAGATTGGAAAGGCAAACTGGACACCGGTAGTTGAATATACATTTAATAATAAAACACCAGAAAATGGTCAGGCAGCTATGGGTAAAGATTTAAGTGTAGAAAATAAATTAATTGGAACTACTCCGAATAAAGTAGACTATACTAATACTTACAAAGACATCGCTGTAACCGGTATCATCGTTAACAACTTCCCATTCGTTATGATGATCGTAATGGCAATGGCAGCATTTGTAGCAATCGTTGCTGTTAAGAGTAGAAGAAGAATGAACGAGAGATAAGTAGCATGAAGGAACACAGAGGCATCAGCAGGGCTGTCAGACTGATTAATAGCATACTTGATAATGGATTGGTTCTGCTGCTGCTTCTGGGTCTTGCTTATGGGTGTTATGCACTGTGGGATTCGCAGAACTTAGCACAGGAGGCCACGGCAGAGCAGTACGCTGTATATAAGCCGCAGGAGGACACGCTGGGATTTGCGGAGCTGCAGGCACTGAATGAAGATGTGATTGGCTGGATCACAGTGTATGGCACACCCATTGATTATCCGGTGGTACAGGGAGAGGACAACTGGGAGTACATCAACAAGAGTGCAGAAGGTACCTATTCCCTCACAGGGGCGATTTTTGCAGATGCTTCCTGTGACCCGGATTTTCAGGATTTTAACACGATCCTGTATGGCCACAATATGGTTCCGAACGTGATGTTTGGAAGCATCAAGGAATTCAAGGAGCAATCCTTCTTTGACAGCCATCCATATGGCAATATGTATATACAGAATCGAGACTACGGTCTGGAGATCTTCGGGCTGTTGGAGGCAGACGCCTATGATAGTTCTATCTTTCAGACCGGTGTAAGGGAAGCGGGCAGACAATCCTATCTGGAAGCCATCCGCGGTCATGCAGTGTATCTGCGTGATCTTGTCCTGGCGGATGACGACAGAATCGTATTGTTGTCTACATGTTCAGCAGAGTCCACCAACGGAAGGGATATTCTGGTGGCGAGACTCACAGATCAGGTCTATGAAGACACTTATGCGGTGGAGGATCCGGCGCAGCCGGATTACGGATCAGCAGACAAGGCAAAAGGCTGGAGAGATCTTCTGCCCGGCTGGAAGACCGCATTATTTTTACTGTTGTTTGTGCTTACATTGATATGCCTGGCAGATCAGTGGTTTTGCAGACGCAGGAGAAGGAGACGGAAGTAACGGCAGGATGAAAGGTCAGAAGACAGAATATGCGACTGTGTATCGGGTCATAGATATTTGCAATGAAATACTGAGCTGGATTCTGATGGTCATTCTGGTGTGTTTGTTTTGCTACGGAACGTATGGGATCGGGGACAGTTATGTGCTGGAACAGGATGCTATGCCGCAGCATTATGAAGTATATCGCCCCACAGAAGAAGATTCTCTGAGCTTTGAGGAGCTTCAGGCGAAGAACAGCGATGTGTGTGGCTGGATCACCATCTACGGAACACATGTGGATTATCCGGTGGTCCGCGGTGCTGACAACAGTGTCTATCTGATGAGAGATCCTGAAGGCAATTACAGGATGTCCGGTTCTATATTTATGGACTGTGTCAATCAGAGAGAATTTACAGATTTTAATACCATTTTATATGGACATCATATGGATGGTGGAGCTATGTTTGGTGATCTGGATAAATATCTGAGTGATCCGTTTGCAGACAGCCATCTCTATGGAAATATTTTTGCAGATGGCAAGAATTATGGATTGGAGTTGTTTGCATTTCTGGAAGTAGATGCATACAATACAGATCTGTATGTGACACCGGTAGATACGACCGATGCCAGAATGAGATATCTGCAGGAGATTCGCGAAAAAGCCATGTGGTATCGCGATATTGATATAACAGAGGAAGACCGGCTGGTGGTCATGTCCACCTGTACGGAGAATATTACGAATGGAAGACATCTTTTGATCGGGAGACTGACCTCACAGACATATGAGGACACTTATCAGGTGATCCCGGAGAAAAAAGAAGTCCAGCAGGTTGACCGGATAGATTGGAAGGTCTTCTGGAAGACCAGTGCAAAAAGTTTAGGTGTTATGCTATTGCTGCTGATCAGTATTCTTGTATTGATCGCGGTAATGAGAACAGGAAGAAATACGAGACGAAAGAACTGACAGGGGTATGCATGTGAGAAGTAGAAAATACAGAGGAAGAAAAACAGTGCTGTTTCTGGCATTAGCAATTTTATTATGTGGATTCGTCCCTGGCAGAGTGGATGCTGCAAGCCTGGTAAAAGATGCGACTCTGACAGTGAAACAGACAGTGACAGGTTCACCGAATGGTACATCAGAAAAATTCGAATATGAATTAAAAGCATTGACGACGGGTGCACCTATGCCGGTAGGAAGCAGCGGGGACAGTTACCGGTTTACATTAAATGGAAACGAAAGTAAGGATCTGGTCATTACTTATGATACGGTAGATACATATAAATATCAGTTATCACAGGTGGTCACTTCCGATAAAAAGGATTATGACAGACAGGTCTATACCATAGAGAATTATGTACTGCAGAATGGTAATGATGATATTATTATCAGAACAGGTGTAAAGCGCAGTGACGGGAACAAAGCTCCAGAGCTGAATTTTACCATCAGACATCCGAAGCCATCTGGAGGATCACATCATCATGGATCCTCATCTGATCCAGGCACAACTGGTGGAACACAGAATGGGAACCCATTGCAGTCATTGTTGTCCCCACAGACCGGTGATAATCAGCCGGTATTCATGCTGATGCTGCTGAGTATACTGGCATTGATCGGTATTGTGGTGATCATGAGACGTAGAAAGAAAGAAGAAGAGTAACGATAGATCCTCCCTGTCACTGTGAATGTATCACAGTGACAGGGAGGATCTTTACGTGTTGCAAGATGATTCTACTGATGCGCATTTGCTTGTTCTTCCACTTTGCTAAGGGAGAAGATGAATTCTGTGCCAACCCCTTCTGTGCTGACTACATTGATATTTTCTCCGTGAAGCTGAATGATCTCTTTCACGATCGATAGGCCAAGTCCGGTTCCTTTCTTATCCTTTCCTCTGGACAGATCTGTCTTGTAGAAACGTTCCCATATTTTTTTCAGACTGTCTTTGGGGATTCCAATACCTGTATCACGGACAGAGACAAACACTTTCTCATATTTGGACGTGGTCTCAATGGTGATCTTGGAATCTGGATGACTGAACTTGATCGCATTGTCGATCAGGTTATAGAGCACCTGCTGGATCTTTCCCATATCGGCATTTACATAGGAATGCCAGTCGGAAAACAGAAGATCAATGGTAATATGTTTGGCTGTGCAGGTGCCTTCAAAGGAAGCAGCTGTATTTTTGATCACAGCATTGATATCAAAATTTGATCTTGTCAGCCGGTTCTGCTTGCCATCCATGGAGTTCAGAGTCAGAAGGCCGCTGGTCAGTCCGGTCAGTCGTTCGGTTTCCCGAAGAACAATGTTCAGATATTTCTCCTGCATTTCCGGTGGGATCGTTCCATCCAGCATGGCTTCAATATAGCCTTTGATGGAAGTAAGCGGTGAGCGGAAATCATGGGAAATATTTGAGATCATTTTCCGCTGGTCTTCATCGGAATCTTTTAGTGAACTGGCCATAAAATTCATGGTCCGTGCAAGGGATCCCAGTTCATCTGTCCGGTCTGTGACGATGGGATAGTCAAAATTACCTGCGGCATATTCGGCACTGGCTTTTTTAAGCTTCCGAAGAGGCCGGTAGACGATAAGCCAGTTGGCAATGGCAAATAACAGCCCCAGTACCATGAGATAGATCATGGTGATATACACAGCCATCAGATATCCCTCTTTCTGATGGATCACAGAAGACATAGGTGTGTAGATCACGATGTAGCCACGCACATGATAATTGTGGGTGACAGGAATGAGCACGCTTAAGGTATTTTCTTTAAACATACCGAAGAAATTATTCGTAGTATAGTAAGTGCCGCTGGGAAGCACGGATGTGAATCCCGGGATCACCTGATGAGCATAGGAAGAACTGGGGGTGGAGTCGATCATGATCTCGCCCTCGCGACTCACCAGCCAGATATGTGCATTCAGATAAACGCTCAGGGAAGAGAGTTGTGTCTGAATACGGGATACGGTTCCCTTGGTAGTCTCCTCGTCAAAATAGGTCTCCACATATTGGTTGGACAGGTAGACACCTTCCTGATAGAAGGAAGAAGCACGTGTCCGGGTGGCATTGTCCAGCATCAGCCTGGAAGTCAGCGTAGAGATTCCCACAAAGCTTAAAATGGCAAATGCAATATAGGCCAATATGAATTTTACATTTAACGACAGGTGCATTATCTCACCTCGAATTTATAGCCGATGCCCCAGACTGTGGCAAGACGCCATGCCGGGTGGTCTTTGATTTTTTCTCTTAAACGCTTGATATGCACATCGACGGTTCTGGTATCACCAATGTATTCATAGCCCCAGATATGATCCAGAAGCTGTTCTCTGGTAAATACCTGATTGGGTGAAGAGGCCAGGAAATAGAGGAGCTCCAGTTCCTTGGGCGGCATATCAATGGAATTTCCCTGATAAATAACGGAATAGTTGGACTGATTGATGATCAGATCCGGATACTGTACGATCTTGGCAGTTGGAACCTCATCGGTCCGGGAGGGCTGGAACCGGCGGAGAACCGCTTTGACTCTGGCGACCAGTTCTTTGGAGTCGAAGGGCTTGATCATATAATCATCTGCACCCAGTTCCAGACCAAGTACTTTGTCAAATACTTCGCCTTTGGCAGAAAGCATAATGATTGGTGTGTTGGAACGGCTTCTCAGTTCCCGGCACACCTGATAACCATCTATGCCTGGAAGCATCAGATCCAGTAGGACCAGATTTGGCTGAAAGGTGTCAAAGACCTGAAGTGCCTGCTCACCGTCCTCCACGATCTGAACCTGATAAAATTCTTTAGTCAGATACAGGGAGATCAGTTCTGCTATATTGGTATCATCATCTACGATGAGAATTTTTTGTTTTGCTGGCATGAGAGCATCTCCTTTTATTTGAATTCTGCAATGGTTACGCCGGCATCTCCTTCACCGAAGGTTCCCAGACGAAAGCTTTTTACGTGTTTATAGCGTTTCAGATACTGATGAACGGCAGTACGAAGTGCACCGGTACCTTTTCCGTGGACGATCCGTACGCTTGGAACATGGGCCAGATATGCATCATCCAGATATTTATCCAGATGGGCGATCGCCTCATCTACGGTCATGCCGATCAGATTGATCTCGGTGCTGACCGCTGCTGACTTGGACATCCGAAGCTTTCCGCCTCCGGTTGTCATGCCTTTCTGCAGATTTTCTGCTTCTCCGATATATTCCAGATCGTTGATGTTGACCTGTGAACGGAGAATTCCCATCTGTACGAACAGGTCACCCTTTGGATTCGGAAGTGTGCTGACCGTACCTTCCAGGTTTAGGCTCAGGACACGGACCCGGTCACCAATATGAAGGGCTGCTGCTTTCAGCTTTTTCTTCGGTTTTGGAGCAGCCTTGGCGGTGCGGGAGTCATTTTCCTTGATCTTCTCTCTCAGACGGGCACGCTCTGCCTCCATATCCTTGACAGAGATCGAAGCTTTTCCAAACTTGTGGAAATTCTTCATAGTCTCGTCAGCATAATCTTTTGCTTCCTGTAAAATAGCATTCGCCTGTGCAGCAGCATCGCTCAGAATCTTTTCCTTGCGCTCATCGATCCGATCCTGCTTCTTCTGCAGAGCATCCCGAAGAGTTCGGATCTCAGATTTGTAGCGGGTGATCTCTTCCTGCTCATTTAACAATTTCACCCGGCTGTCCTGCAGCTCTGCCATCATATCCTCAAAGCTTACATCCTGAGCATTGATCCTCTTTTTCGCATCCTCGATGAGAAAATCTTCCAGTCCCAGACGGGAGGAAATAGCAAATGCATTACTCTTTCCGGGAATTCCGATCAGAAGCCGGTAAGTAGGACGTAAAGATTCTACATCAAATTCACAGCAGGCATTCTCTACACCTTCGGTGGAGAGAGCATAGACCTTCAGCTCGCTGTAGTGAGTGGTAGCCATAGCACGGATACCTTGTCTGTGCAGGTGATCCAGAATGGAGGTGGCAAGAGCTGCACCCTCGGTCGGATCAGTACCGGCACCAAGCTCGTCAAAGAGAACCAGGGAGTTCAAAGTTACTTCCTTTAATATAGAGACAATGGTAGTCATATGGGAGGAGAAAGTACTTAAGCTCTGCTCAATACTCTGCTCATCACCGATATCTGCATATACCTGGTCGAACACCGCAAGTCTGGAGCCTTCAAATGCCGGAATATGGAGACCAGCCTGTCCCATCAGTGTGAAAAGTCCGACCGTTTTTAATGAGACCGTCTTACCACCTGTATTGGGACCGGTGATGATCAGCAGATCAAAATCATCTCCCAGACGCACGGTAATGGGAACTGCCTTTTTCGGGTCCAGCAGTGGATGACGGCCATCTTTAATGTGGATCTGGCGATCCGTATTGAAGATCGGCCGGGTGGCTTTCATATCCTTTGCCATCATGGCGCGGGCAAAAATAAAATCCAGTGCTGTCAGGATCCGATAATCTTCTGCCAGGATCTCGGTAACAGCGGCTGCTTTTTCACTGAGTACAGACAGGATCTTTTCAATCTCCTGCTGTTCCTTCATCAGAAGTTCTTTGAAATCATTATTTAACTTAATAACCGCCATAGGCTCGATAAATAAAGTAGAACCGGTAGAACTCTGGTCATGAATCATACCGGGAACCTGACTTCTGTGTTCCGCCTTTACCGGCAGACAATATCTGCCATCTCGCATGGTGACCACCGGATCCTGCAGATAAGAACGGGCAGATCCGTTTACCATGGAGTTCAGGGTATTATGCACTTTGTCATTCATCTGGCGCATGGATCTGCGAATCTGCAAAAGTGCAGAGCTGGCATCATCAGCCATCTCATCGTCAGCCAGAATGCAGCGGCGGATCTCAGAAGCCAGGGTCGGAACCGGATCCAGAAATTCAAAGGATTCATCCAGAGAATCACGGCTGGTATCATCAGCCTCCCGCTGTCCATATTGTCGGATCTTTCCGGCAGTTTCCAACAGTGACATGATCTGGAGTAATTCTCCCATTCCAAGAATGCCTCCGATCTCCAGACGTTTCAGAGAGCCACGAATGTCACGTATCCCTCCAAAGGAAACGCTTCCTTTGCGGTACACACGGCGAAGCGCATCTGCCGTCTCACGCTGTGCCCGTTCCACATCATTGATGTTATCATAGGGAACCAGTTTCCGGCACATCTCCTTGGCGCCTTCGGAAGCTGCGTGAGCAGTCAATATATGAATAATTTTATCAAATTCCAGTGTTTTTAATGCTTTTTGGTTCATAAATCTGTTGTATCTCCTTTTACTGTCTTATTCATTTTACCCCATTTACAGCGGAATGAAAAGCGGAACTTATGGACAGGGAAAAGGAAAAATAGTATAATGGGGAACAAGCAGACGGAGGGACCTATGGAAGAAGATAAGGAGAAAAACAGCGGATTTTCATTTATGCAGGAGAAGATCAAGGAAAAACCTGTCTATGCCAATCCGTTGGTAAAAAAAGCTCTCCGGTGTATTCTTGGCGGGGCTTTGTTCGGAGGAACAGCGCTTCTGATCTGGGCGCTGGCATTGCCGCGGATCAATAACCGGATGGAGAAAAACGAGATTCAGGAAATTCAGATTCCAGAGGAGATGGTTGATTCAGAGACAGACGATAAGGATGAAGATGAATCCCCGGTCTATATTACAGAGACTGTCAGCATGGAACTGAAGGATTATGAAAAGATGTATCAGCAGCTGATGCAGATTGGAAATCAGGTGTCAAAAAGCCTGGTTGATATTTCTGCGGTCAAAACAGATACTGATTGGTTTGATGAGGCGCTGACCAGTCATAAATCTGTGGCGGGATTGATCATTGGAGACAATGGAATGGAGCTTCTGATCCTGACAGAACATGAGAAAGTAAAGGACGGAGATCTGAAGGTCCGTTTTTATGATCATACGGAAGCAGCCGGTACTTTGAAAAAATATGACAGTAATACAGGACTGGCAGTGATCAGTGTGAATTTGAGTGATGTAGACAGCAGCACCAGAGAGGTGATCTCTTATGCAGAACTGGGCTCATCCAAATCCCTGCGCAGCGGACAACCGGTGATCGTTGTGGGCAATCCCACTGGAAGCAATGGCTCTTTGCTGTTTGGAAATCTGACATCTGTAACGCAGACCGCAGAGCTATATGACAGCTCTTATAATATCCTGACTACGGATATTTTGAAATCCAGTAATGGAAGCGGTGTAGTGGCGGACTGGAGTGGTAAGATCGTCGGACTGCTGCAGGAAAAGACAGAGGTTGAAGGACAGGACAATACGATTCAGGCTTATGGGATCTCTGATGTGAAGGATCTGATCGAGCATCTGTCCAATAATCAGGATATTGTCTATATGGGAATTGTGGGCGCAGATGTTACCACATCTATTTCAGAGCAGGAAAATATTCCGATTGGAGTCTATGTATCAGAAGTGTCACTGGATTCTCCGGCTATCACAGCAGGTATTCAGCCAGGTGATATTATTACGGAGATCAATGGTCAGGCAATTGTGAATCTGAAGGATATCGTGGCCACATTGCTGAAATGTTCCAGTGGACAGACTGTGGATGTGCGTTATAAACGTGCAGATGCCAGCGGCTATCAGGATCTGCAGGCATCCGTAACATTAAAGGTGTTGCAGTAGTAGAATGAGGGAGTGTAATGATGAAATATATTGAAAGCTTACGTGAAGGTGATCGGATCTCGGGCATCTATCTGTGCAAGACCAGACAGAGTGCTTTGACAAAAGCAGGAAAGCCGTATGAGAATCTGATTTTTCAAGATAAAACAGGAACTGTAGACGGTAAGATCTGGGATCCGAATTCTGGCGGGATCGATGATTTCGACAGTCTGGATTATGTGGATATTGTAGCCGATGTAACCATGTTCCAGGGACAGCCACAGCTGAATGTGAAGCGGGCGAGAAAGGCCAGAGAAGGAGAGTATGATCCCAAAGATTACCTTCCTGTCAGCAGCAAAGACATTGAAGGGATGTATAAGGAACTGTTGGGATTTATCAACCGGGTCAGCAATCCGTATCTGTCAAAGCTTCTGAAAAATGTATTTGTTGATGATCAGGAATTTGCAAAAGCATTCAAGTTCAGCAGTGCGGCAAAGACCGTTCATCATGGATTTGTGGGTGGACTGCTGGAGCATACTTTGAGTGTAACAAAACTGTGCGATTATTATATTCATAATTATCCGATGATCAATGCAGATCTGCTGATCACAGCGGCAATCTTCCATGATATCGGAAAAGTATATGAGTTGTCACCATTTCCGGAAAATGATTATACGGATGCCGGACAGCTGTTGGGACATATTATGATCGGTGCACAGATCGTCGGTGACCAGGCAGGAAAGATTCCGAACTTTCCTGTGAAACTGGAAAATGAGCTGAAGCATTGTATTCTGGCTCATCATGGGGAACTGGAATACGGATCGCCGAAGAAACCGGCACTGCTGGAAGCAGTGGCACTGAATTTTGCAGATAATACGGATGCGCATATGGAGACCATGATAGAGATTCTTGCCGGAGCTGGAGAGAATCAGGGATGGCTGGGATATAACCGACTGTTTGAGTCAAATATTCGTAAAACAAGTAAATAGAGTGCAGAATCTTCCACAGGTTAACACGATCAAACATAACATAGAATCTCCGTCATCTGACACAATAACAACTCGTATGACGTGTATCGGACAAAGTAAGTTGCCATACCGCCTTTGAACGGACATCATAGATGTTCGTTCCAGTCGGTATACCATCTTCCGTTGTCCGCTCCAAGTCATACAGCGTAGGTTATATGTGTTAGCTGGCGGAGATTCTTTTTGGTTTTTTGGGTGTATTAACCAGTGGAAGATTTTTTTGTTTGTGTAATTGTGTTAGATGGTGGACAGCCCTTTTGACTTTGCGATGGATGTCAGAATCGAGTTAAGTATAGAGTTGGTTATACATTTTAGAAGGTTTTATAACTTGGGATTTTGCGGTTCGTATTGGCGGGAGGGGAAAATTATATTATAATAGGCGCATGGTTATATTCGTAAATGTGCGATTAAATTTTGAATTTTATGAGGATGTTAGAGGATGAAAAAGGACGATTTGATTGAGTTGACAATAGAGGATCTTGGTGTTGATGGAGAGGGTATCGGCAAGGTTGATGGCATGGCGATCTTTGTGAAGGATGCAGTGCCGGGAGACCGGGTACAGGCGAAGGTCATGAAGATGAAGAAGAGTTATGGTTATGCCAGACTGATGCAGGTACTGGATCCGTCACCAGAGCGGACGGAATCAAGATGTGCATTTGCCCGCCAGTGCGGAGGATGTCAGCTGCAGGCCATGACCTATGAAGCACAGCTTGATTTTAAAGCGAAAAAGGTATGGAATCATCTGATCCGGATCGGAGGGATCACCGATCTTGCAAAGCCGGAGATCATAGGAATGGATGATCCGTGGAGATACCGCAACAAAGCACAGTTTCCCTTTGGAACGGATAAAGAGGGCAATCCGGTGACTGGATTTTATGCTGCCCGTTCTCACAACATCATCCCCTGTACGGAATGCTGGCTGGGTGTGGAAGAGAATAAAGTGATTCTGGAGAAAATCTTGGATCATTTGAAAACATATCATATCTCTACCTATGATGAGGTCAGTGGAAAAGGTCTGCTGCGTCATGTGCTGATCCGAAAAGGATTTACCACAGGTGAGGTGATGGTCTGTCTGATCCTGAATGGAAGGACCATGCCGAAGCTTACCGAACTGGTGGATTCCCTGCGGGAAGTGCCGGGCATGACCAGCATTACGATTAACGTAAATACAAAAAATACCAATGTGATCATGGGAACAGAGATGATCTTTGTGTGGGGACAGGATTATATTACAGATTACATTGGAAATATTAAATATCAGATCTCGCCGCTTTCTTTTTATCAGGTAAATCCGGTGCAGACAAAGAAGCTTTATGAGACGGCGCTGGAATATGCAGATCTGAAAGGTAATGAGACCGTGTGGGATCTCTACTGTGGAATCGGAACTATTTCCCTTTTCTTGGCGCAGAAGGCAGGCAAGGTCTATGGTGTGGAGATCGTACCGCAGGCTATCCATGATGCCCGCCAGAACGCAAAACTGAATGGCATTGAAAATGCAGAATTCTTTGTCGGAAAAGCAGAAGAAGTCCTTCCGGAAAAATACGAAAAAGAAGGTATCTACGCAGATGTGATCGTTGTTGATCCACCCCGTAAAGGCTGTGACACTGCTGCACTGGAGACCATGGTAAAGATGAAACCTGAACGTATTGTGTATGTAAGCTGTGATTCTGCAACCCTGGCAAGAGATGTAAAATGGCTGGGTGAACGGGGATACGAAGTCAAGAAAGTGAAGGCATGCGATATGTTCCCGGGTACGGTGCATGTGGAGACCGTGTGCCTGCTGAGCCGTGTAAAATAAGGAAAAACAGCATTTCAGCATTACAAAAATGAGTGATTTGTCCACGGTTTGTCCACGTCATTTTTCGGCGTGGACAAATTTTTTACTTTGCCACAGACTCAAAGATATCGACTGCTGCGGTCTGCATGACCTCTGTATTGAAGGTATAGGTCTGCAGGGTGGTCTTGATATCACGGTGTCCAAGACGCTCCATGACAGTTTTGGGATTCACACCGTTCTCTGCCAGACGGGTGCCATGAGTATGTCTCAGACAGTGGGAATGGAATAAAGGGTTGCCCAGGTCATAATGAACCACACGCGCACAGTATTTGAAGGAATCTGGTGTGTATAACTGTCCACATTCTTGTACAACCAGTGGATAAATCTCATGGTATGGCACAGATAGGTCTGCGCGGTACTGGACGATGGAATTGTCTGGGAGTCGGTAGGTCTTCAGGTAGTACGGACCATACTCGATCATATTTTTCTTGCGCTGATGCAGTTCGTTCTGGAGAGCCTGCTTCAGAGTGTCACCGAACTTTACTGTCCGGTATGATTCATACTTCGGAGGGCGGAAGAACCAGGCATGATTTTCCTTGGTGAGCTGCTGGGTGATGTGGATCTCATTATTTTCCAGATCCAGATCATGGAGCAGGTCTATGCCGTAGGTTTCAGAGATACGTGTACCGAGGTAATATCCGACTATAAGAGGGAGATAGGAAGAAGTACCTTCTGGGAACCGGTTAAGGATCCGCTGGAACTCTTCCTGCGGAAGGACATATTCTTTATGCTCCTTTGATTTGGTATTCTTTGACATTCGTCCAATCTTCACATACAGACAAGGATTCTGCTGTACGTATCGTAGGGGTTGTATTGCATAGTTGAATGCTCCAGACAGGCAGGAGAGTGTGTTGCTTATCATATTCCGGGAAAAGCCTTTGAGCTTCATCCCGTCTATAAACTGCTGCACGACATCAGGAGAATTTGCCAAGGCATAGAGCCGGTATTGTCCGAAGGCTGGCTTCAGATGGTTTCTGACTATGTTCTCATAACCGGAGTAAGTGTTGTATGTATAACCTACGTGGAGATTCTTCCTGATGGCATTCTCAAGCCAGTAGTCCAGATAGTCAGCTACACTGATCTCCTTCGGCTTATTGACGGATCCTGCAGAATTATATTTTTCATATGCCACAACACCGGCCTCGTATGCGGCTTTTTCGGTAGGGTAGCCGGCATCACTTGCCTGCTGCCTTTTCCCGTTCACTGGAGCAATTTCAAATCGGTATTCCCAGTTGGCTGGTTTCTTCTTACCGTTCTTGTAAAATTTCCCTTCGTTACGGTTCCTGGTATTAACTTTTCCCATGTCATCCTCCTTAAAAATGCGTACAAAAATAACAGCCAGTGGAACGGGTGTTCCGCTTGCGTGGCTGCCTGGAAGATGATACAATATTTTTGGCCTACAGATTGCATCATCCTTCGGGAGTGTGATCTATGTGAGACGGTTCTCTGTTGCAGCAGGGAGCCGTTTTCTTTTTTTTACTTAATACCAAAGAGTCGGCCTACTTTTGCGCGACGCCCCTGTTTGGTTGTTGGAATGCCGGTTGCTTTAGCAATCTTTCTCTTTGCACTGGTAATTCCAAGCGCACGCTTCCAGCTGAATGATAATCCCGGGATTCCTTTTTTCTTTGCCATAGTGATGCCTCCTTTGACAATTATGGGTTACATTTTCCGCACGGAGAATATCCTTGAGAAATAAGCTCTTCACGGGAATTATTGGATGTACTGTAATTCTGTGGAGCAATCTTTTTGACGCTGGAGCAAGATGGACGATGGAATTTCATCGTACTTGTATTAAGTACATAGCTTGCAGAAGTATCCTGCTGCTGTGCATTGTCGTATGTATTGAAGTTGCCTCCATCTCCTGATCCACTGGATCCAGAAGAACTAGACGATGACTGCGATTCAGATCCGGCAGCAACTGCAGCAACAGATGTGCTTGTGGATGCTTTTGCAGCAGTCTCTTTTTCTGCTTGCTCTTTGGCGGCCTGTTCTTCTGCGAGACGCTGAGCTTCTGCTTCAGCAGCAGCCTTTTCTTCAGCTTCCCTCTTTGCCTTTTCCTCTGCCTCTTTAGCAGCCTGCTCCTTAGCAAGTCGTTTTTCTTCAGCTTCTTTTTCTGCTTTTTCTCTGGCAGTAATATCAACCACGTTTATTGTAATCACATTGCTTTGCACGTCATCCGCTTGCACGTAAACTTCATAGGATCCTTCCTCTGACCCGGTTTCGATTTCAGAATTTTCAAAAGTAACAGATTCGTCACTGGTAAAATATTCCAGGTCTTTTGATGTCGCGTCTTCAGGTGTAATTACTATATCGACAGGAATGTTTGTGTTAATGTCGTACTCTTCTTGAACATCTGGAATAGAGAGTGCAATGGAGTCGACTTTGACTTTTGGAGTGAATAAACTTCCTATGCCGATAATCACAAGAGCTGCGGTTACCACAATCTTTACAGTTTTATTCCACTTCCCATATCGCCACATCAGATAAAGTCCGATAGGGAAAAAGAAAATTAGTAACAGGATAATACCAAAAGTCTTTTGGTACCATTTTTGAGGTTCAGCTTCGCTCATAACACGTTTCCTCCTTAGTATTCATTTTTCAGCATTTACAGGCAAACATATTTATAATAACCCTTGTGGGATATTATCAAAAATTTTCTTGCATTTCAGCAGTTCCTCCGAATACCCAGTTATCCTTGCTAATTGTCCAATTGTCAGATCTGGATTTTCGATGATTTCTGTATCCGGTACCAGAAGCTCCACGGCAAAGGTATTGGCTTCTTTTTCAAATTTATCCGTGACGAACTGAGTTCTTGTATCCATAAAGATTGCATTTGTGCTCTTGTGTAAGAACATGTGTCCAAGCTCGTGAGCAAGCACAAAGCGTTGTTCAGATTCTGACAGGCGTTCATCCAAGTAAATGATGTTATTCCTCTGGAAATACTGGTAAAAGCCACGTACACCCTCTAAAGGGTAATGAACCAATATGATATTCATTCCTTTAATCATCTCAAAAGGATCACGTGTCTGGTATTTCCGGACAAGTTGTGAAACCTTTTCTTTTATGCACATAGGCATCAGTCCTTTTTGTATTTCTTCGGTGTGTATTTTTCCTTGTTCTTTTTCTTTGCCATTTCCATACCAATCTGCATAGCTGACAGGATGGAATCTATCGCTTCTGGAGATGCAGGATCACCGTCAAACATCAGTCCCTCTTGCGACAGAAGTTTTTCTCTGGTTTGATCGAGAATCTTCTCGATGTCTTTTTCGTCTTTTCGGTTGAGCACCGGCTGTTCAGTCTCTTCACCGTTCATCAGATAATCTACTGATACTCCAAAGTAGCCTGCAAGTAATTTTATTTTAGTTGCATTTGGAGTGCTTTTTCCAAGTTTGCTAATGTATCCCTTGCCAAATCCAAGATCAGATTCTACTTGATTCATAGATTTTCCCAAAGTTTTACACAATGCTTGTATACGTTCTTTTAAGTCCATCTTATACGCTCCATAATTCTGAAAAAATCGCAAAATTAACTATTGACATTCTGAAAATATCGCGTATAATAAAATTAGCTTCTGAAAAAATCGCAAAAGCAAAAGCGATAAAGAAAGAATGAAAATATTTTTCTTGTGTGGTAACTAGATTATAGAATATTTTCAGAACTTAGTCAATTAAATTTTGTGATTTTTTCAGAATAAATAAAGAAAGGAGATAGGGATGGAAGAGGGAAAATTGTTAAAAAATATTCGTGCGATTTCTAAAGAAAAGAGAATCCCACTGTATGTAATTGAGGAAAGAGCGGGAATAGCCAAAGGAAGCATTTCAAAATGGAATGATGTGGTTCCTTCTATCGAAAAAGTCAGCAAGGTAGCTGAGGTATTAAGAGTATCAGTAAATACTCTACTGAAGTAGGTGACAGAAATGCATCAAGAAAACAAAAGCCCCACCTGGTGACGCAGGCAGGGCAAGCACCAAAATCTGGTAGCTATGAAAAATAACCATTTTCATTGTACCAGATCGGAGAGGAGATGGGCAAGAAAAAGATGGAAGAAATGTTATACACAGTTAAAGAAGTGGCGGAGATATTAAAGACCAATACGTCTTATGTGTACGCATTGAAGCGTGCCGGGAAGCTGAAGTTCATGAAAATCGGCAGTCTGAAGTGCCGTAGGGTCACACTGGAAGCATTTCTGGAGAAGTACGATGGCATGGATCTGTCAGATCCGGAGAACATCACACAGCTGATCAAGGAAGATATTGAGGAAACTGGAAAGGAGCGTTTGGCATGATCCACATTATCAAAGATTTATATATTGATCCAGAAGATCAGTGCTATACACTCTGTCGGAAAAAGACCGGTACTCGGAATGGTGAAGCAGCAGAGGTGTATGACAGACTGGGATACTACTCCACCTTGAAATGTGCCGTTAAAGCGGCAAATAGCCAGTACCGGAAGGAACTGCTGCAAGAGAAAGATTACACTCTGGAAGAAGCGATAAAGACCCTGCAAAAGGCAGATGACGTGTTAGAAAACATCCTGTACAGGGCACTGGGGGATAAGTGATGAAGATATTGGTAGCGAAAGCATTATATCAGCTGTATGGCGGTTTTAGTATTTGCCTGTTTACATATGGGCTACTGTGGACGGCGCAGGCAATCTGCGATAAGGAAAACGTGCTGTTTGCGGTACTGACAGTTGTTGTGGGAGCTGCAAGCCTGTACATCGCAATGAGGATCGCGGAGGACTGTAACGTATGAGAAATAACAAGTGGGTGATTATCCTGCTGGTATGCCTGATGATGTGGGCATGGGTGCTGGAGATGATTTTAAGAATTGGAGGATAAGAGATGTTTAAGGTATTTGAGGACAAGGTTACGATCACAAAGAGTGAGTTTGAGGAGTATATCCAGATGAAGAAAGACCGTGAGGTCATTGATAAGATGACTAGATTTAATTATTCTGTGTCAAATGATCTCCGGCTTGCGCTTGGACTGGATCCTGTGGAGAGATAGAGATGGCATGGAAGTATAGATGTGACAGTTGCGCCTGCTATCTGGATCCGGGCGAAGGTCTTCTGTGTGAGGAGTGCAGACAGAAGATCCGGGAGCGGACAAGGAAGGGCAGACAGCTGGATGCTTTTCTGAATCTGGACGAGCCACAGATCAGACTGAAGCTGGAGGAAATGAGATGTGTGTAAATGAGCTGCCGTACATCCTCTGTGATGAATGCGGCGGGAAGATTTATAAAGAGACCGATAAATATGAGCAGGATGACTGCTACGAGATTGACGGATACCGTATATGCGGAGCGTGTGTTATGAAGCATATCAGGAAAAACCATTATGTGAAACTTAAGGAGGATGCGAAATGTTAAAAAGCTATGATGAGCTGAGACAGATAGATGTAACACCGTACTGTGAAGAACGAGACGGTAAATTATATCTGAATTGGGCAAAATGCGTTGCTCTTCTCCGTGAGCATGGAGCTGAGCAGGCATATTTTGAACCGATTCCAGATCCAAGGACAGGATCCAGCCTGAGAATGACCGATAAAGAATTTTCCGATAAAAATGGTGTGGTAAATAAGTGCTATGAAACCAGGATCAAAGTTGTCATTGATGATAAGGAATACATCATGCAGTCTCCGGTAATGAACGGAAACAATCCTGTAAAGGATAACAGCATGAGTCAGCAGAGAGTCTGGAATAGCATGTGTCGGTCGTTTGTAAAGTGTGTAGCTATTCATACTGGTCTTGGCTTTGGACTGTGGCTGAAGAGTGAAATGGGAGAGTTCCAGAACCATATCCCGACAGAACAGCAGAAAGCAAGTCCTGCAAAAATTACAACGTTGAAGGAGCTTCAGAAGAAACACAGATTGAATCTGACCAAATGGATTGAGCAGAATGGAAAAACGTGGGAGACACTCACAGAAGAAGATGCTGGAATGATGCTCCATCAGTTGAAAGAGAGATACGGTGATGAATAGTGCACACCATAGCAGAGATCCAGAAAGTAAAGCAGACAGCAGAGGGAACGGATCTGATTATCCATATTCCGAAACTGCAACTGCAGGACATGCTCATGGAGAAGCGGATCCGGAAGTCGGAGATCAGATTTGACGATGGACGGACCATCTCTGTAGAGCAGAGGAAGAAAGCATATGCCACGATCAAGGACATAGCGGAACATGAAGGGAATCTTCCAGAGGTTGAAAAAGAGTTGATGAAATATCAGCACATGGTCCGGATGGGATGTGACCATTTTTCTCTGTCGAATTGTTCAATGGATATGGCAAGGGAATTTATCAATACACTTATGGAACATGCCATAACAACCGGCGTGCCTCTGACGGCGGCTGGAGTTGAAAGAACAGACGATATTGGAAGATACCTGTATTACTGTATCAAAGCCAAGAAATGCTGTGTATGCGGTAAACCGGGTGAGATCCACCATGTAGACACGATCGGAATGGGAAGAGACCGGCAGACCGTAGATGACAGCCAATACAGAAAAATGTGTCTCTGTAGGGTGCATCATTCCAAGTGGCATGATCTTGGAGACGAACGATTCCAGAAGATGTATAAGGTCTACGGAATCGTAGTAAAGGATTAAGTTACCTCCGGGCGATAATATATCACACAAAAGCCCATGATGGATATATCTTCAAGATTGTTTCTCAACCGGCGGCTCAGACCGCCGGAGAAAGGAGACGGATGAAGGACAAGAAGAAAGCTGCTGAGGATCTGTTTTACCGGATCGGCTATGGGCGAGAGTCCAGAGTCGAGAGACCAAGGAACAGAGCAGTGGACAGAAGCCTCCGCCGGATGATCGGTAAATGGAATGAGCATAGCGACAACGACACGATCATCAATGTCGGGGATGGTTATTACAAACCAAGATTAAGTGTTCCTGAAGAAAAAATGGAATGCAAGCAATATATAGCGCAGGAGACCGCCAGAGCATATAGGGTCTTGGATAAGATCAAACCTATGTGGGCGGCATTTGAAAGGATGGATAAGCATGGTAAATGGGAAGAAGAAGGGGAAAGCCGGGGAGCTGGAAGTGGCGAGGATTTTACGCAGCTACGGTTACCCTTGTAGAAGAGGGCAGCAGTATTCTGGAGCCAACGGTGATGCTGATGTGGTAGGTCTCCCCGGAATCCACATCGAAGTCAAGCGAAGAGAGCGTCTTGACCTGTACAGTGCCATTGAACAGGCGAAAATGGACGCAGGCAAGACGAATACACTGCCTACGGTATTCTGGCGGAGAAACGATTGTGAATGGCTTGTAGCAATGCCGCTGAAGGATTGGATGGATCTCTACCAGAAGGCTGGCCTGTAGGTGACAGCCTATGGGAGTAGGAGGACACATTAAGATAGACCGGAGGATTTTGGAGTGGGAATGGTACTCGGACATAAATACTTGCCGCGTGTTTATCCATTTGCTGTTAAAGGCAAATTGGAAGGATGGACGGTTCCAGGGCACTGAGGTGCCGAGGGGATCGCTGGTTACATCATACAGTAACTTGGCGAAGGATACCGGACTTTCGGTAAAGAATGTTCGGACTGCACTAAATCACCTTGAAACGACAGGGGAAGTGGCAGTCAACCGGCACCCAAAATTCAGCGTGGTTACAGTGAAAAAGTACAATCTATATCAGACAGATGGCACAGTAACCGGCAGTCAACCGGCAGTCAACCGGCAAGCAACCGGCAGTCAACCGGCAACAATAGAAGAAGGAAAGAAAGTAAGAAGGGAAGAAAGTAATAATAATATTCCTTCTGCGCCGGACGATAAATCGCCTTGCGCCGGAAGCTTCCTCCTGAACGATGGAACATCATACGAGATCACGGAGAACGACGTGGAGAATTTCCAGCAGCTCTATCCGGGGATAGATGTGAGACAGGAAATCAGGAACATTACCGGCTGGTGCTTATCGAATCCCAAAAACCGGAAGACGAGAGCCGGTGCAAAGAGATTTTTGAATGGCTGGTTATCGAGGTCACAGAACGCAGCAAGACCGGAGAAGAAGACGGGAGCCAAGCCAACAGGATTCAGCAACTTCCAGCAGCGCGATTATGATTTTGACAAGCTGGAACGGGAGCTGTTGGAGAGCCAGAAAGGATAGAAAGATGGCATATATCACACATGTATACGACCTTTACTGTGAAAACCGGCTGATTGGTCAAAGCAAGGCAGCCGGGCAGATTGCAAATCTGATGGGGATTCCCATTGGGGCAGTAACGGCATATGCGAAAGATGGAACATTGGTGGACGGCAGATACAAGATTGTCCAAAAGAAGGAGAAGGCCAAATCCCATCTTGCCTATGTGCTGGAAGACTGGGACAAGATTACAGAGCCATTTCGGCATGTGGAATGGGTGAGAGAACTTGGGGAAGGAGTGAAACAGCTTGGAATCCGTGCAAGAAAGAATGGAGCGGCTGGGAACGTATGAAAAGATAGCATCATTCATGCAAAAGGAAAAGCAAGATTATGCTTTTAAGCGAAAATACGCACAGATCCGGGCAGAGGAATTTGCCACGGAATGCGATGGTCGTGGACTGAACTACCATGTGTCAGTCGGTGGATTGGACAGTATTGTTTTATACCTGTTTTTACATGAGGTCTGCCATATCAATGCACCGGGCGTGAGTGCATCCATGCTGGAGGACAAGTCAATCCAGAGGGTGCATAGGGCACTGGGGATCATCCGGGTACCACCGCTGAGAAGAGATGATGGGAAGCTCTGGACGAAAGCTAGGGTGATACAGGAATTTGGATTTCCGGTGATATCAAAGGAAGTGGCAGCGAAGATTGAGCTGCTGCAGAACCCATCAGAGAAGAATAAGACAGTCCGGCATGCCATCATAACTGGTGAAACCGGAGAATATGGTGGCTGGCAAAAAGACTCCAACATGAAGTTGAAGCAGCGGTGGTTGGAGCTGTTTGGAGGCTATGAAAACGAGAATGAAGGGTGCGATTATCAGAAACCGGATTTCCTGGTATCTTCCAAGTGCTGCTATTACCTCAAAGAGAAGAACTGTGATAACTGGGGTAAGGAGCATAACAGTGTACCTTATCTGGGACTTATGGCATCCGAGGGCGGCAGACGTGCCAAGAGCCTGCGGATGAATGGATGTAATTACTTCGGTAAGTCAACCATCAGATCAGCGCCGTTTGCAATCTTCCACAGACAGGATATTTTGACCTTGGCACTGGAGATGGACCAGATGTGGAAAGATGGATTGAAAGAAAAGTACCATGAAAAGCTTCTGGAGGAAGAAAAGATTGCAGAGAGCTTCCAGATGCCGGACAGCATTATTCCGGAGATCTACGGATCCATCGAAAGAAAACCAGACGGAACACTGTATACCACAAAGGCACAGCGTACCGGTTGTTCAATGTGCGGATTCGGAATCCACATGGAGAAAAGACCGCACCGATTCGATATGTTGTACAAGGAAAATCCGAAAGAATGGGATTACCTGATGTTCCATATGTGCAAGGACGCTGATGGAAATGACTATGGTTGGGCGAAGGTACTTGATTATATCGGCGTTGATTGGGATCCAACTACGATTGGTGGGAACTGTAAGGGACAGATGAGCCTGGAAGAATTTATGTAAAGAAAGGAGCCGAGACTCTGGCCAGAGTGAAGCATATGCGGTCTCCTTTTACGAAATGACATACAAAGAGTTTTTGGAAACAAAGATAGAGCTTGCGACAGAGAGCGGATTCATAGTGGATCCGAAGGACGTCAATAAAGCATTGAAGCCGCACCAGCGGGATGCTGTGATGTGGGCTTTAAGAGGTGGCAGACGGGCACTGTTTGAGAGTTTTGGACTTGGAAAGACAGTGCAGGAAATCGAGTTTTGCCACCTGGCAGCAGAACATAGCGGCGGACGCGCATTGATCGTGTTACCGCTTGGAGTAAAGCAGGAATTTACCAGGGATGCGGTGGAAGTTCTGGGGTATGAGAAACCAGAATACTGCCGAACGATGGAAGAAGTGGAACAGAGTACCAGTCAGATTGTGCTGACAAATTATGAACGCGTCAGAGATGGAGACATCCGGCCGGAATACTTTTCAGCAACTTCACTGGATGAAGCCAGTGTATTGCGGAGCTTTGGAAGCAAGACATATCAGACGTTCCTGGACAAATTCAAGAACGTGCCGTATAAGCTGGTGGCAACTGCTACTCCGTCACCAAACAAATACAAAGAGCTGATCCATTATGCCGGATACTTGGAAGTGATGGACACCGGACAGGCATTGACGAGATTCTTCCAGCGTGACAGCACCAAGGCGAATAACTTAACCCTGTATCCGAACATGGAAGATGAGTTCTGGATGTGGGTGAGTAGTTGGGCATTATTTATCACGAAACCTTCAGATCTGAATCCTACATATTCGGATGTCGGTTATGATCTGCCACCGTTGGAAGTGCGATGGCATGAACTGCCGGTACACTATGGAGATACTGCCGATAAGAGCGGACAGATGCAACTGTTCCAGGAAGCGGCGGAAGGACTGAAAGAAGCTGCAGCAGTGAAGCGTGACAGCATAGATCAGCGAGTAGCCGAGATGAAGAGGATCGTAGAAGAATCTCCGGATGATCATTTCCTTTTGTGGCACGATCTGGAAAATGAACGGCATGCAATCAAAAAGGCATTACCGGAGACAGTGGACATTTATGGGGCTATGGATTATGACCTGAGAGAGCAGAGAGTGATTGATTTTTCAAATGGAGAGACAAAGCTGTTTGCCACAAAAAAATCATTATCGGGATCCGGATGTAATTTCCAGAGATACTGCCATAGGGAAATTTTTCTGGGAATTGATTATGAATTTAACGATTTCATTCAGGCAGTGCACAGGTGTTACAGATTTTTACAGCAGTATCCGGTTGTGATCGACATCATTTACATGGAGAATGAGCGGCAGATCAAGGAAGCACTGCTGGAAAAATGGAAGAACCACAATCACATGGTCGCAAAGATGATCGAGATTGTAAAAAAGTATGGACTGACCTCGGCAAATAAGGCAGAGCGACTGGAAAGGAAGATGGGCGTGGAAGGAAGCAGAGAAGAAAGAACAGTGAGAGGACAGCATTATGAAGCGGTGTATGGTGACTGTGTGGAAGAAACTAGAGCGATGGAGAGCAACAGCGTTGATCTGATCCATACATCCATCCCCTTTGGTAATCATTATGAATATAGTGCCAATTACAATGATTTCGGTCATAACCAGAATACAGACAGGTTCTTTGATCAGATGGATTTCCTGACGCCGGAGCTGCTGCGTGTATTACGCCCTGGCAGAGTGGCAGCAATCCATGTAAAAGACCGGGTGCTTTTTGGAAATGCAACCGGCACAGGAATGCCAACCATAGAACCCTTCCATGCGCAGTGCATCAGTCACTATATGAAACATGGATTCCAGTATTTTGGAATGATTACTGTGGTAACTGATGTGGTCCGTGAGAATAATCAGACCTACCGGCTTGGGTGGTCGGAGCAATGTAAGGACGGATCCAAGATGGGAGTAGGATGCCCGGAGTATATTCTGCTTTTCCGAAAACTTCCGACAGACAGATCCACGGCATATGCGGATGTACCGGTTAAGAAGTCCAAAGAGGATTATACCAGGGCACAGTGGCAGATTGATGCTCATGGATATTGGAGGTCATCTGGAGACCGTCTAATCAGCAAGGAAGAGTTGGAAAACATATCCGTAGATAACCTGCAGGCAGTGTACCGGAAGTACAGCCGGGAAAGCGTATACAGCTATGAAGACCATGTGAATCTGGCAAAGAAGCTGGATGAAAACGGGAAACTCCCGGCTACCTTCATGGTGGTTGCACCGGGATCCTGGAATCAGATGGAAGTATGGGATGATATCAACCGGATGCGTACCCTTAACACAACACAGAGCCGCAGACGCGCACAGATGCATGTGTGTCCGTTACAGCTGGATATTGTGGAACGTATCATCAATCGTTACAGCAACGAGGGCGATATGGTCTATGACCCGTTTGGAGGGCTTATGACGGTACCTATGACAGCAGTAAAGATGCACCGGTATGGAAAAGGCTGTGAGCTAAATCCAGATTACTTCCGGGATGGTGTTGGATATCTGCAGACGGCAGAGAACGAGGTGGACGAGCCGACATTGTTTGATTTTATGGAGGTATAGGTTATGAGTAAATCAAAATATGCCAAGACCAAAGCCGCAGGGCAGCTGGTAGGATTAAGCAGATACGGCAAGCAGTTTGGACAGCAGGTGCGTTTAGTGCCTGCCGAGAACAGGCAGATGCGGAGAATGAGAAAAAGATCGGAGGTGCTGCCATGATACAAAAAGAACAGACCGGGCAGCTCCGGTTTGCATAACTCAACTTAACTCGAGTTAATTCGTTAATTGAGTTAAATTAACTCAACTGATGAATTGGAGGATGGAAGATGAATATTAAATTTGATGATTTTGGACTGGAGTACGATCACGGAGATGGAGTCAAGCATAAAGCTGATTTTGAGAATCTGATAAAGGTATATGAGAAGAGCCGGTGGATTCCGGTGAATGAACGGCTGCCAGAAGATGAAAGAGATTGTCTTGTAACTCTTAAAAAGGCGTATGGAGAGCCAGAAATATTTTGCGGAATTGCAAACTATCTGAAATTTGGAGATGCAAGGTACTGGAACGAGAAGAAATATGGGTATCTCGAATGGGATAGATATTCAGATGGGTACGGTGGAACAAAAGCGTATAAAGTAATTGCCTGGATGCCACTGCCGGATCCGTGGAAAGGAGAAAGAGCATGAAATTTGAAACAGGAAAATGTTATCAGCATACAACAGGAGCAAAAGTAAGAATGTTATGCGAGATTGACACATACTTTTACGGACATTGCATTTTGGGAGAAACTGATAATGGGGAATATGTCCCATGCGGTATGAGTGAAGAAAATTCTGAAAATTATGTTGAATGCGAAGATTTTGCAAAGAAGGAACAGGAGGGTAAAAGCTGATGGAGAATCTTAAACCGTGCCCGTTCTGCGGCGGGAAAGCAAGCCATGTATACGACCCAGAGGGAACTATAGATACAGAAAAAAGACCTTGGAGATACACAATAGTATGTGATAGATGCTGTGCTTCAACAGGATTATGTTGGTCAGAAGAAATGGCGATTCAAGCATGGAACAAGAGGGCAAGCGGATGATATGGTATCAGAAAATTAAACCATTCGTTCCAAAATACGCAAATTACGATTATACGAGAGTTTACGACAGAAACGACAGATGTATTGGATGGATAAGGATTTATTACGAGTATGTGAGGGCGAACGATGAGACTGATTGATGCGGATTCTTTAAAAGATTTTTTCTTCTCAGAAACAAGTGGAACAGAAGAGACTATTAGAGATTTAGCAGAAAAACATAATCTTACATATCTGAATGATGTAAATGAAGATGAGGTTATGAGTTTTGCGAAAGATTTACTGGAAGCAGTACAGAATGTGATTGAGACAGAACCAACAGTTTACGCCCCGGACAAGGTTGCGGCAGAGCTGGAAAAGCTGGCGGACAAAGCAAATGACAAAATTCTGGAAGCTGTTGCTTTACGTCTATACTACGATGGGTATGATGATGCCATGCGAACGGCGGTTGAAATCGTGAAAGGCGGTGGAGTAGATGGTTGATTTTAACGGATTCGACAGAGGTGTGATCGGAAAGCCGCTTCCGGCTGATTCCACTCTGAACAACATGAAAAAATATGAACTGATCAAACTATTACATATTGCAGAGAGCAATCATAAGGTTCTGGCTAACGCCTATTCCAATGCGGTCAATACAAGCAAGTGCAATAGTTGCCCGATTATGCAGGCGGCGAAAAAAATGAGGTGCAAAAATGCGGTTTGACAGATTCGACTTTTTGGTTGATATACAAGATGTATATATTCTACCAACAATCAGAATAAGCACACAGTATGAAATGATTGATAAAAATTTCAACATTCAGATTCATTTTGCAGTATTTCATTTTAGATGGAGGTGGGTAGATGATAATTAAGATTTTTGCCGGAATAGGCATGGCATTTGTGGCTCTTATAATGGCTAATTTTCTGTACTATGCAGCGGAAAAGATAAAAAGATGGAGAAAGACTGGGTGCAAGGTCAAAATGCTATGTAAACCACATGTTTATGGTTTTTATTATATGTGGCCAAACAATGGAGAACTGACTCTAAAGTGTAAAAAATGTGGAAAAGTCAAGAAACTGTATGTTGATGTGGAATCGTTCAAAGGAGTGTTTGACGAAGTATGAGCAAAAAAGTAAAGTGCTGTGAATGCGATTGCCTGATGCAGTGGGCACTTCCACAGAAAATTACAAAAGATAATTATGAGTATGCGAAAAGCTGTCTGGACTACGCAAAAAGAACAGGAGTGTGCGGCATAACTAGCAAAACAAAATTGAAGACTCATGAGCAATATTGCAAGTATTTTGAGCCAATTGTTTTAAGAACAGACGAAAATGAACGAATAAAACGTCTGGAAGAAAAGATTAGAAAGTATGAGAAGGAGAACGGACTATGAGAGAGATTCTTTTCCGTGGGAAGCATATGCATGTATGCCCGGAGAACAAACATTTAGATGGAACATGGGTAGAAGGGTATTTAGCAGACGAAAATCACATAAACGATGGAAAATGTGAGTTTTTAGTTGATCCAGAGACCATCTGCCAGTATACAGGACTGATTGACAAGAACGGCAATCTGATTTGGGAGAATGACATTGTTAAGTTTGAAGACTTGGGAGAAGAAGGATATGAATACAAAGAAGGATTTGATTTTGAAAACAAAGCAAGAGTTGAATTTACAGAAGGAAGGTGGAGTTTGACTGATTTTGTGGGTGACAATAGTGCCGTTATTGATGAAATGTATGATCATGCGGAATTTATGAATTTATGGGGTGAATGCGAGGTTATCGGCAACATATTTGACAACCCGGAATTGTTGGAGGTGTATGATGGAGAACAAAGAAAATAAAATTATCCTTGAATGGGAGACGAAAATCGAAGAGGTAAAAGATGAATCGAGGTTGACGGCAATGTATTGCTTTAAATCTTGTTCGGTCAATGTTTATTAGTGAGGTGGTAGTATGACATTAGAAGAAGCAATTAAACATACAAAAGATATAGCAAAAGATGTCAGTGAATGCACCGACTGCAGGATGGAACATAAACAGCTTACAGGATGGCTGGAAGAATTGCTGGCATACAGAAAAATGGACAAGCATGAACGGCTCCTGCGGTTTCTGTGCAGACCGAATGACATTGTGTACCGGATCAACAAGGCTGCGAGAGTGCCAATCATTAAAATGGCAGTGAAGCGGATCGTACTCTTTGATAAATCCTATGCGCTGGAAGTAGTGGATGAATATGGCGGACAGCTCCTGTTTCTGGCGGACGATATTGGAAAGGTGCTGTATATCACTAGAGAGGAAGCAGAAGCCAAGCTGAAAGAAATGGAGGAAAGCCATGAAGGGGAATGAAGTAAAAAATCTGTTGAGAGATATGCAGGAGTATCGTGAATTAACAGATCGTGTGAAAGCTATTTACGGCGATCAGATGACTCTGAAAATTATGGTGGATGTGATGGAGAATGTTATCCGGGATCCGGGTTACAAACATCCTGTAATTGCAAGAATACTGACATGCAATGAAGCTGTCATGTGGGATGAATATAGAAAAGTCGGAACACCAGAAGAATGCTTGCGGAATAAAGATTTCTTGGATTTCCTTTCGGACAAGATGGATCCTGACGATTTTGAGATGTATTTACACATTTATAATTCACTGGATGAGAAAGGCAACAATAATGACGGAGAATGAAGCACTTGAATATTTGAAAAAAGCAAACAGACAAAATGACATGTTGGGAATCCTTCCTGGGTCTGATATTGGGAAAACGCTTATTAAGGCACTGGAAGAGGTGCAGCAGTATCGAGATACCACGTTATCACCGGAACAAGTGAGAACACTTCAAACCCGTTTTGCAGATGTATCCCTTCGGTTGGGCGAATATATGGCAATCGGCACACCAGAAGAATGCCGGGAAGCGGTTACGAAGCGGAAAGCCAAGACACCGGACTTTGAAGCTGACGGATCCTATGGTGGAGAGCTTGTCTACGATACCTGGATCTGCCCAGGCTGCGGTGAACACTACGAGATTGATTACGACAAACATGAGTATTGCCCTTGTTGCGGACAGCGTATTGACTGGAGCGATTACGAAAGAGAGGACTGAGCATGGATCCAGACTATGATTACTGCTATGAGTGCAGCGGGTACGGTGATGATTGCTATCTTAACGATGACGGGGAGCTGGTGTGCAGATGCCCGGAGTGTCCGAATAACAGAGAGGATGAGGAGTGATGCGGAATGGAACATGTTGAGCTGACAGAAAATGAAAAGAAAAAAGAGTATCTTAGAGGATACCGGAATCATGTGCGCCGGATCAGGCGAATTGATTCAGAACTTCAGGAGCTGAGGGAGATGCGTACATCCATATCGGTGGTTAATGACGGAATGCCGCATGGATCTGGACAGAGTGATATGTCAGGGTATGCGGCTGAACTGGATCGGTTGGAAAGAGCTCTTCTGAGTGAGCGACATGAGAGAGTACAGGCATATAAGGAGATTGTAAAAAGAATCAATATGCTGCGGAGCGAGAACGAGAAGGATGTATTGTTCTACCGGTACATAAAAGGTTTGGAATGGTATGAGATTGGGGATAAGATGAATTATTCGGAAAGATGGATACATAAGCTTCATGGAAAAGCTTTGGTACATTTCAGATTGCCAGAGGAAAAGAGTTCATAGAAATTCAGTCATACCTGTGGTATTATGGTATCATCGAGAAACGACAGAGGGAACCACTTCTGATCGAAATAAGCATAGCGAAAATATAACTGAGAGTCATCTGTTGAGATGGCTCTTTTTGCGTCCGAATATCAAGGCAAGGAAGGTGAGGTGATGGCAAACAATGAAAACCTAACTCCGTTTACAAGTAATCAAAGCCGTGAGGAAGCCGTGAGAAACGGTCGTAAGGGTGGTAAAGCATCCGGAGAAGCCAGACGGAAAAGAGCGGACTTCCGGAAGACGCTGAATGCCCTTCTGACGGCAGAGATAGATAGTCCTGAATGGAATCCTTTACTGGAATCATTGGGATTGGATCCGACGCTGGAAGCAGCGATCAATATGGCGATGATCAAAGAAGCACTTGCCGGAAATGTGAAGGCTTATGAAGCTGTGGCCAGATACGCAGGACAGTCGGGTCAGACGGCTGCGGATGATGAAGAGCAGCGGATCCGGACAGACAGGGCAAAGAGAGCCAGGGATCAGGAAGTCGGTGATACAGACAATCAGAATGATAATATCCAGAGTTTCCTGAAAGCCATGAGACCGACAGAGGAAGATCTGGCGGGATTATTCGAGGAGGATGAAACAAATGCCGAAGCGGAAGAAGAGACCGGCGAAGTTTAATTTCAAGCCATTTTCTCCGCAGCAGCAGAGACTGATCCATTGGTGGAGACCGATGATCAGAGCCTCGGAGAACAATTACGTGATCGCAGACGGATCTATTCGATCAGGCAAGACAATAGCCTGTATCATTGGATTCCTTACCTGGTCTCAGGAGATGTTTTCCGGTGAGTCTTTTATCCTGGCCGGAAAGACGATGGGAGCACTGAAGAAGAACGTGGTCAGACCGATGCTGCAGATGTTGGAAGCATGGGGATGGCCATATGAATATATTCGATCTGGCACAGATGCCAGGCTTGAGATCGGAACCAATACCTATTACCTGTACGGCGCAAACACAGAGGCAGCGCAGGATGCACTGCAAGGCTTAACTGCTGCAGGTGCATATCTGGATGAGGCTGCACTGTTTCCGAAGAGCTTTGTGGATCAGGCGATTGCCAGATGCTCTGTGGATGGCTGGAAGTTCTGGATGAACTGTAACCCGGCGGGACCGCATCACTTCATCCGCGAGGAGTATCTGACCGAAGAAGCCATGAAGCAGAAGAAAGTATATCATCTGCACTTTACGATGGATGATAATCTTTCTATATCTCCAAAGCGTAAAGAAGAATACAAGAATGCATGGCCGCATGGCAGTGTATTCTACAAGCGTTTTATCCTGGGTAAATGGGTGGCAGCTGACGGTCTGATCTACCAGCAGTTTGCAGATCACACAAAAGATTATCTGGTCAGCAGTTCCTGGCTTCTGGAGCGTGATGAGCATGGCCGTCTGAAGAACGAAATCGTATATGCAGTTATCGGAGTCGATTTTGGCGGTACAAAGTCGGCTCATTCTTTTACCCTGACAGGATTTACAAAAGGGTATAAGCAGGTAGTGGTACTTGATGAGTATTACTGTAAGAAGCGGATCAACCCAAAACAGCTGCAGGATGATTTTATTGATTTTGTCAAAAGGGCGCAGACAAGGTACAAGGTCCTGGAAGCCTACTGCGATTCTGCCGAGCAGACTCTGATCAGCGGACTGGAGAGCGCATGTATTCAGGCGCACGTAGCAATTGACCTAAGAAACGCGATCAAGGGACCGATCAATGACCGGATTGCATTTTATAACAGTCTGATTGCTCAGCACCGTTGGAAAGTGATGAAGCACTGCACCCACATTATTGCGGCCTTTGAAGAGGCTGTATATGACGAGAAGAAAAAGAACATGGATGTCCGGCTTGATGATGGCGAGATGAACGTGGACAGCTTGGACAGCACCGAATACAGCACAGAGAGTGTCCAGGAAGACATCCTGTACATTGCTGCATAGGGAGGGCATATGAATCTATCAACGAATACGATCAAGACATATTTGACTGATCAGAAATATACAGTTCCGGCGGATGAGACATACAGTCATATTGATGAGTGGCTGGAATGGTATCAGAATGATGTGAAGAAATTTCATCATTACAAGCTGTATAACGGCAGTATCATGACGGAACAGGAACGTTATAAGCTGGGTATGGCAAAGAAGATCTGTGAAGACTGGGCGAACCTTCTGCTGAATGAGAAGGTGGCTATTAAGGCAGGATCTTATGACAAGCAGCTGAGCATGATCCTGAGCAAAAATAATTTTTTTGTGAAAGGTAATCAGCTTGTAGAGCTTGCCTTTGCGCTGGGCACAGGAGCATTTGTGGAATACAAAGATGCAGATGATGCTGTTGTGATTGACTACATCAGAGCTGATATGATCTATCCTCTGGCATGGGACAATGGAAAAATTACAGAGTGCGCTTTTGGCACTTATCAGACCATGAACGGAAAAGAATACATTTACCTGCAGATCCATCGCCTGGGCAAGGAAGATGGCGAGGATCCGGATATGTACTACATTGAGAACAAGTATGTGGATGCAAAATCCGGAAAAGAGGCAGAGCCTCCGGAAGAGATTGAGGAGTATGTGGACACCGGATCCGTAGAACCGCTCTTCCAGATCATCACTCCAACAATCTGCAACAATATCGAGATGGACAGTCCGCTCGGCATATCTGTGTATGCAAATGCGATCGATCAGGTCAAAGGCTGTGACCTGACATTCGACAGCTACATGAATGAATTTGTACTTGGCCGGAAGCGGATCATGGTTCCGCTCAGCCAAGCGAAGATGCAAATGCAGCAAGATGGAGTAACAGCACCTACATTCGATCCGCACGATACGGTTTATTATATGATTCCAGAAGACCGAAGTGGCAGTAATCAGTTGACGGAGATCGATATGAAGATCCGTGCTACAGAGCATGAGCTGGGAATCCAGCGCTGCCTGGATTTGTTGAGCTTTAAGGCTGGAATGGGTACCGGTCGCTATAAGTTTGAAAATGGCAGCGTAAAGACAGCTACAGAAGTAATCTCAGACAAGTCGGACCTGTACCAGAGCCGGCAGCGTCATTGCATCTCAATATCAGCGGCTATCCTGAACATGGTCCGCATAATTTCATTTCTTGATACCGGTGCAGCTGTTGATGCGACTGTAGATTTTGATGATTCCATCATCGAGGACAGTAATGCTACGATCGATAAGAATATCAAACTCGTACAGGCTGGACTCAGATCCAAGCTATCCGCAATCATGGAGATCAATAAATGTTCTGAGGCAGAGGCTAAGAAGGAGCTGAAGCGGATTGCCGAGGAAGGGCAGATTACAGGTCAGGACATTGACTGGACAGGAGGGGATGGGAATGAATCGGAATCGGATGATGATCCGCCCGAAGAGGATGATGAAAAAGACGGTTCAGGAACCGATGCTGATCAGGATTCTGAAAAGGATAATCCAGAAGATAAAGGATAGGGTGATCAGTTATGGATTTGCTCGAAAATCAAACAGCAGCGGAATCTGTTGATATTGTGTTCCAGGATCTGGAAGCGATGCTGATGCGGAATATCATCAGACATTGTCAGGATTATGATCAGCCGATTGCTACAGATACATGGCTGCTGCAGAAGCTGGCAGAGATAGGACGTCTCGATCAGGAAAACATCAAACTGATTGCTCAGATGACGGGAATCTCTCAGACAGCGATGGAGCGGATGCTAAATGAATCTGCTGACGAAGCACTTAAGCAGGTAGAGCCTGCTCTTGCTTATCTGACACGTGAAGGGCTCGCAGGAAAGCCTGTAAAGCTGAGAAAAAGCAAGAGTGTGCAGAATACCATGAAGGACATGAAAGCCCAGGCAAAGAGCACGCTGAACCTCTGTAACACAAATATGTTGTATAAAGCAAGGGAAGCTTATCAGAAGCTGGTCAATAAAGTAGCTGCGGATGCTTCCGAGATTGCCGATAAGCAGTCTTTTCTGGATCGCCTAAATGTGCACGGGACAGCAGTCACGATTGGAGCAGAGTCCAGACAGCAGGCTATGCGGAGATGCATTGAGGAGTTCAATGACAAAGGCATTCCTGCATTTGTAGACAAGCGTGGTCGTGAATGGACTCCGGAAGCCTATGTGAATATGGCTATGAGAAACACGGCCAAGAATACTGCAGATGAGGTGCAGACAGCCAGATGCCGTGATTATGGTGTGAATCTGATTGAGATCGATTCCCATTCCGGAGCCAGACCTAAATGCGCGAAGGACCAGGGAAAGATATACGATCTTAACAATGGCAGCGGATACACGACAGATGCCAAAGGGAGAAAGGTGCAGTATTATCCCTGGAACTCCACCAGCTATGGAGAACCAGACGGGATCCTCGGCATCAACTGCAGGCATCACAAATATCCGTTCTTTCCGGGCATGAGCTTACAGACTTATTTTCCGGTGGAGGATCAGGAAGCCAGTGACCGATTGTACAAACAGACACAAGTGCAGAGAGCTCTGGAGCGAGATGTCCGGAAGCAGAAGCGAGAGTGTATGCTATACAAAGAGCTGGGTGATGATGAAGCCTTTGAACAGTCCGCAGTAAAGCTGAAAGCCAAGGAAGCGAAGCTCCGGAAATATGTCGGAGACAATGATCAGCTACACCGGAGGAAAGACCGGGAGCAGGTGGTTGGCTTTGACAGGAAAATCAGTGCAAAAGCAGTGGCGATAAATAAAGCCTATACAAAAGCCCTAAATACTGATAAAATACCATTAAAAGACACGATTATCCATCGAAGTGTTGGTGCAAAATTTAAGAATTATAAAGTTGTTGATAAAGCAACAGGTGTGGAGTATGAATTTGCGGCAGGAAGCCGTATTCAAAACTCAGAGGTGTTCGCTGGAAAAGGAACCAAACATCCACTTCATGAAGGTGTTGCGGAAGGATTGACAGAGCAATATGGTGGAAAAACATCCGAATGGCAACATGCGAAAGGGTATGGTACGTTGATTGATCCAGATACAGGAGAGGAGCTAAGTGCTGAAGTTCATTGGTTCCAGGAAAAGAGTGTGGGTAAAGTAAAATTCAAAGTAAAGGAGTGGTTGGATGAAGGTTAGGTACCTTGGAAAGACAGAGTTTCTTGTACTTACAAATAATAAAGTGTATGATGTCATCTCTGTAGAGAAAGGCTGGTACCGGGTTGTCGATGACTCCGGAGAAGATTATTTGTATCCCCCAAAATATTTTGAAATAGTAGAAGAGTAGATACCACTGGTCAGTAGGCTGGTGGTATTTTTATACACATTTTGAGGGAAAAGTTATGAATCAATATTACATGGTAACAAAAGATGCGGATATCCTGGCACCGTCATGGCTGGCAGACCGCATCGAAAGACACATAGCAACAATCCTGTATCGGACCAGAGATGGACATGCAGAAGTGAAAGGAGTGAGGATAAAAGGTGATGGGGTGGCACAGATCGGTGACACGATCATGTTTGATGGCAGACGGATATCCGTAGAAAGGCGGTGATCCAGATATCTCGGAGCTGTCCGTTAAACAGTGAGCGACTCCAGGAAGGAGGAATACGTAGTGATAACGGTAACTATCACAGAGAATGGTCTTACGATAGACGGCCATGCGGGTTACGCAGAAATCGGGAAAGATATTGTATGTGCTGCAGTGTCGAGTCTGACACAGGGACTGATACATTCGCTCAAGGCTTTGACGGATGATGAGATCTCTTACAGAGTTGCAAGCGGACATGCGGAAATAACGTATAAGGATCTATCAGAAAGAGGAAAGCTTCTGGTCGATTCTTTTTTTATTGCTGTGAGTGACATACAGCTTACTTACGGAGATGACTATGTGAAAATAGGCGCCGAACGGGCGTAAAACGGAAAGGATGGTATAAAAATGAAATTCAGAACACTGGTAGAAAAAGGTTACAGAATGGATCTGCAGGTATTTGCGGATGATCCTGATGGAACCGATAATGATGACGATTCTGGTGAGGAAGACACCGATGATGAAGCTGACGACGATGACGGCGGAGATGATCAGAACGAGAAAAAGTACACCCAGAAGGACATTGATGAAGCTGTGCAGAAACGTCTCGCCAGAGAAAAGCGTAAATGGCAGCGAGAACAGCAGAAAAAGGCTGGAGAACCTGACAGCAAGGGTAAAGCTGGAGGAGATGGCAAAAAAGACGAAGAGAACGAGGAGACAAAAGCTCTTCGGGACAAGGCTGCAAAAGCTGATGATCTGGAGCTGAAGTGGACATGTCTGGAGCATGATGTGGATAAGTCCTGTGTAGATGATGTCCTTGCGTTGGCAAAAGTGCACATGGCTAAAGATGAGGATATGGACATCGAGGATGCCATTGATGAGGTACTGAAGAAGTATCCACAGTTTAAGGCTGGATCATCCAAGGATGAGGATGATGATAACGATGATGAAACAGAAAAGAAAAAGTCCTGGGGACAGCGGCAGAGGGGCGGAAGCAAGAAGACTTCCGGGGTAGAAGCTGCATTCCTGAAACGCAATCCAGGACTTAAAATTGATTGAGGAGGAATAGGAGTATGAAATTTTTAATGTTTTTACAGCTGTTTGCGCATGCACATCAGGAGAGATGGTCTTCCCTGGTGGATGCAAAGCTGCGTCAGACACTTGTGACCAGAGATAATTATATCTTTAATACCAACTATGAGGGCGACCCGAAGGCGGGAAAGGTCAAGATCCCGGTAAGAGATACAGAAGTGACAGTGAAGGATTATAACAAGGCTACTGGAGTTGACCTGGAGACCGGTACTACAACTTACATGGATCTGAATATCGACCAGGACAAAGCGGTCAATGAGCTGATTGATGGATTTGATGCCGCGGCAGTCCCGGATAATATCCTGGCTGACCGTCTGGATTCTGCCGGTTATTCCCTTGCACTGGAGATGGATCAGAAGTCCATTAACCTGCTGGAGACTACAAGCGGAATCAACGTGTGTGCAACCAAGACTGCAGCAACTGACCAGACTGCATACAAGGAAGTTCTGGCAGCAAAGACCTATCTGACCAGAAAAGGTGTGCCACAGGCTGGACGCTGGCTGATCTGTTCTCCGGAGTTCATGGCAGTCCTGATGCTGGATGACCACTTCATCCGCCAGGGAGACTTGTCTCAGGAGCTGAAAAATGCTGGCGCAGTTGGATCTGTGGCAGGTTTTGCTGTGTTCGAGTCCGGTAACACCATGTATGAAGATACGAAGTTAGTAACTTCAAAGAAAACCACAACTGAGTTTATTGCAGGTCATCCGAACTGGTGTCACCGTGTCCAGGAATGGAGCGTAGATGTACACGTACAGGACCTTGCAGGTTCCGGAAAATATATCGGAGCTTCTGCAGTACAGGGTCGTAAGATCTACGGTCTGAAGATCTCCAAACCGCAGACTGTATATGTGAAGAGAACGGAGGCCGCTGCTTAAGGGGAGCTGATAAAATGGCATATGTAGATGAGGTATACTACAATGATTCTTTCAGTGGGGAGCCAGTCGATACGACTGACTTCCCTTCTCTTTGCCGCCGTGCAGAAGAGATCATTGAGGAGATGACATTGTATCGGGTCACTCCGGTTACGTTTCCGGCGATGCCCGAAGACATGCAGACACGGATAAAGGATGCTGTGTGCGCACAGATAGAGTATCTGGATGCAAACGGCGGAGCTGATCTGGATATGGGAGAGGGTCTTGCCGGAGCATCGCTCGGAAAATTCAGTTACACAGGTGCATCTTCCGGATCCGGTTCGACTGTTCAGTCAATTATTGCACCAAGAGCGGAGCGGATCCTGTGGCCAACAGGACTGACGTATAGGGGAGGGAGAGTATGAAACCGATACCTAAACGACTGTTAATCCATACGGTTACACTGCACAAGGTAGCAAAGAAGGATGCCTGGGGATCTGCGACATTGGATGAGGGTACAGAGCTTACTCATGTCCGCCTGGAACCGTCAAGTAAGATCGTCCGGGATAAGAACAATGCGGAGATCCAGCTGGCGGCTACATTGTTTTTGGATTGCAAATATAGCTGCCCTGCGGGGATGGAGATTCAGCTGGATGATATTGTTGTCTTCAATGGCCAGAAGCTCCGTGTACAGCTCGTAGATCCTTTGTACGCAGAGAAAAAGCTGCATCATTACGAGATAGGACTGGTGAAGTATGCCTAAAATAAGCACAAGAGTTACCTTTGACAAGAAAGCCGCAGCCGCACGGATCCGGGCGGTTGCAAATGATGCACTGACGGTCATGGGAAACCAGGCATTGAAAGATGTTACTCAGTATGTACCGCTTGATCAGGGGACACTGCAGTCCAGCGGCCTGTCTTCCAGTGATAGAGCCGCGCATGATATGAAGTTTGACCTTCGGTGGTCAACACCCTATGCCCAGTATCTTTGGCATGGTGATGTCATGTATGGAAATCCTACAAGAAGGATATATGGTCCGGAGAAACTGAGTTTTACCAGTGCTCTTGCCAGGGAAGAATGGGCGAAATATGCCAGAGAAGTGCATGGCGAAGATTGGAAGAAAGTCTATCAGGCAGCCTTGAAGGAGGGATTGAAGTGACACCATTGATTGAGTTTATGGAAACTCTGAAAAGGACTGCAGAGGAAAAATGTTGTCTTGGATCAGAAATCTCGCTGGATGAACTTCCGGCGGGCGGCGGTATTTATGCAGAACCCGGAGAGGGATCAACTGCAGATACCACTTATAATAAAGCGGAGATGAAGACAATCCCTGTTTTGTTTTTATGCAGGAATGAAAGCCAGCGGAAATGTCTTGAGCAGCTGGAGAGCATCTGTAATTATTTCCAGAAGCTGAAGAAACATCCAAATGGTGAGTCTTTCAGTTGGCTCAATACGGAGATTGCAAAGTATCCTTCCAAAATTGGAAGAGACGAGGATGGAACCTATCATTATTCCTGTATATTACGTTGTTTATTATATTTTTAGAGGAGGAAAATCATGAAAATGAATCTTCAGATGTTTGCGGAGCCGGATCTCCCGAAAAGTCCGATTGCTCCGGAAATCAACTATGAGACAAAAGCCTATATCAACACAACACCAGATACCGAGGCATCCCCTACATGGGCAGACATGGGGAATCTCATGAAGAACATGTCTCAGGCCCTTAATGAAGTCCTTTCCCAGAACAGCTATTATGCGGATCTGGGATGGGGAAGTACGGCCGTGACAGGTGCTCAGATGACGCTCACTGTAACTGGTGACGTGAAACCTGGGGATGCTGCTTGCGATTATATTCTGTCTGATAAAGTTATGTATGGCTTTGGAGCAGCGCGTCAGACTCATCTGAAACTGGAGAAAGGTAATAAGATTATTATCTGGCCGATCACACTGGCGAACATTACACCGGCATACGGAGATGCGAATCAGCCGAATGCGCTGACTGTTACGGTCCACGGAAACGGGAAACCTGCTATTGGAACAAAATCATAAGTCTTGGCGGGGTTCTATCTCCCCGCCCTTTTTGGAGGAATGAAAAAATGGCATATAAAGCAAAGAGACAGGATCGGGTAATTGAAGACCTCGAACTGTGCGGATCTGACGGAAAAGTTGTTAAAACAATACATGTGGAACTGGATGCCGATAACATGGTTCGGAAACTATCAGAGAAACATGTAGCTTTGATCAATGCGCTGAAAAACGTGCAGGAAATCAAAGATGCCAGCACAGCGGTAGAGAAAGCAAGCGCTATAACAGTTTTGGGAATGGCGGTGAGAGATTTGTTTGAAGCTGTGTTTGGAAGAGAAGATGCTGAGTGTATTCTTGATTTTTACGGAAACCGGTATGTAGAAATGTGCCAGGAAGTTGTTCCATTCATCACACAGATTGTGATCCCGGAAGTCCGGAAGATTGCGAAGCAGAACAAAAAAGCTGCACTGGCCGGATACAGCCGTAGAAATTCTATATTTAATGGGTTCAGAAAATGAGCCTTCTAACGGAGTATCCATCCAGGTGGGTGAGGTATGGCGGACATCGGATCAGAATCTGCTGCAGTTATGACAATGTGCTGGAAGTACAGAGGCTTTATAAGAACCAGAGCCTGTCCGATCTGGAGAAAGCAGATCAGGCACTTATCATGCTTACAGGAAGCCCATTCCAATTATGGCTGATGGGCGAAGGGGATAAGCTTCAACTGCTTAATAAAATCTATGAAGAACAGATCCGGATTTCGAAGAAACCATCTGTAGGAAAGCAGATTCGTTCCTTTGATTTTGAATTGGATGCAGAGTATATCTATGCTTCCTTCCTGCAGGATTACGGTATGGATCTTGTGAGGGAACAGGGGAAACTGCATTGGAAGCAGTTTGTGGCATTGTTCCAAGGACTGACCAGTAAGACCAAGATCAAGGAGATCATGCGGATCCGCGCAATGGATGTCCCGGAGCCTAACGGACATAACCAGAAAGAGATTCAGAACATCATGGAGCTGAAGTCTTATTATGCGCTGCCTGTTGAAGGCGGTGGTGGTCAGAGCGGCTTGAATGCATTGTTTGCAGCTCTGGAAGCGGAGGCTATGAGATGATGGATAAGAAAAAAGTAAAATGTCCCTATTGCGGGCATGAACAGAATATTTTGTATGGTCCCCGAGCAATGTGCCGGGGTATTTTTATACGCTGTAAAGCAAGGCAATGCAGAAAAGAATTTGAAATCACGATAAACCAGGACAGGTAGTGCCTATGTGCCGATGTCTGATTTGTAAGGCAGAGGCAGGTGAATGGCATGGCTGTGAAAGGTGAGGTCACATATGAACTCCGGGCGGATGACAGTAAGCTGGAGTCAGATCTGGAAGAGGCACAGAAAAAGGTTGAGCAGTCTACGGAGAAGACTGCAGATAAAATAGAGCAAACCGAGGAAAAAACTTCTAAGACTGTAAAAAAGGAAAAAGAAGATGTTACGGATCATCACAGGCAGCAGAATGATGAGAGATGTAAGGACGATCAGGAGACAGGAAAAAAACGGGAAGAAACAGAGCATGAGACCAGTGAAAAAATAAAATCTATTGCGTCTGGAACGGCGAAAGCGATTGGGGCGGGAATGGCAGCTGCTGCAGCTGGTGCTGTTGCCCTTGGAGGATTTGCAGTTAAAAGTGCCACAGATATGGATCAGGCAATGAACCAATTCATATCGTCCACTGGAAAAAGTACAGAGGAAACACAACGGTATCAGAATGTCCTTGAGGATATCTATAAAAACAATTATGGTGAATCCTTTGAAGACATTGGGGATGCCATGTCGCAGGTCATCAAACAGATGGGGGATATGGATGATCAGTCCTTGCAGGCTGTTACCGAATCCGCATATGCGCTGAGAGATACCTTTGAGTATGAAATCCCGGAATCTACACGAGCAGCAAAAGCCATGATGGATAACTTTGGAGTATCCGGAGAGCAGGCCATGAGCCTTATTGCGGCCGGTGCCCAGAACGGACTGGATTATTCAGGAGAATTGCTGGACAGTATTTCGGAGTATTCTGTACAGTTTGGAAAACTGGGACTTAGCGCAGATGATATGTTCAGTATCTTCCAGGAGGGGGCTGAGTCCGGTGCCTGGAATCTGGACAAGATCGGTGATGCGGTCAAAGAATTTTCTATCCGTGCGATTGATGGAAGTGAGACCACAAAAGCCGGATTTGAAGCACTTGGCCTGAATGCGGATGAAACGGCTGCGAAGTTTGCAGCAGGTGGAGATACGGCAAAGGAAGCCTTTCAGGAAGTTGTAAAAGGACTTTCTGAGATGGAGGATCCTCTGGCGCAGAATACTGCTGGTGTCAATCTTTTCGGAACCATGTGGGAAGATCTGGGACCGGAGGCTGTGGCAGCTCTTGCAGGGATATCTGATGGTGCATATGATGCAGCTGGTGCGATGGATCAGATTAAAAAGGTCAAATATGATGATCTGGGATCCATGTTTGAAGGTTTAAAGCGTAGCGTGGAAATGTTGATCCTTCCGCTGGGAGAAGAACTGATTCCGATTCTCAGTGAGCTGATCGAGGCGGTGCTACCGATGGTAGAAGAAGCATTGCCGCCTCTGGCAGATGCAGCGGGAGAGATGATACAGCAGTTGAGCCCTATGATTGAAGAACTGCTTCCGGTGCTAATGGATTGTCTGTCTGATTTACTGCCACCTTTGATGGACATCGTAAATGAGATTCTACCGGTGTTGACAGAGCTATTTTCGGAGTTGATTCCTCCGATTGTAGAAGTGGCGGAAGCTCTTCTGCCGGCACTGATGGATATCATCAATGCGCTATTGCCTATTATAGAGGCTTTTCTTCCGGTTTTGGAGCCACTAATCGAATGTTTTACGAGTTTGTTGGAACCGATACTTGCGTTGATAGAAGAAGCTCTGGTGCCATTGCTGGAAGCATTGGAGCCTATTATCGAGTGTATCCTGGAGTTGGTGATTCCAACACTGCAGATTTTACTTTCAGTGTTTGAAGAAGTTTTTGAGGGGATTGTGTCATCTGTAAGCGGGCAGATCCAGCGGGTTACAACGGTCATGAAGGAACTGATGGCCTTTATCAAGAATGTATTTACTGGAAACTGGAAGGCTGCCTGGGAAAACATACGGAAGATCTTCACGACAATCGCAGAATCAATCGGGGAGTTTTTCAAAATTCCAATAAACCGAATGATCGACCTTATCAACGGTTTTATTGACGGCCTGAATAAAATTAAGATTCCAGACTGGGTACCCGGTTTTGGAGGGATGTCTTTTAACATTCCAAGAATCCCAAGACTTCGCATCGGAATGGATTATGTCCCGGAAGATGATTATCCAGCATTCCTACATAAAGGAGAAGCTGTCCTTACTGCAGAAGAAAACGCAAGATTGCGAGAAATCGGCGGTGTATGGGGGCTCCATTCTGCAGTTACTGCAGCACCGGAGGTGAATGATCGTATGAGTCGGGTCATGGTTGAAAACATGGTGGCGAACGAGGGGATTGACTATGATCGCCTGGGAACAGCAGTTGCTGATGCTCTCATTGATGGAAATGTGAGATTCGTGATCGATGGCCGTGAGTACGCGAGACTTGAAAAGGAGATCAACTGATGAAAATATATTATAAGAACCATAACGGGCAGATTCTGGATCTGATGAAGTGGCCATATATGATCAGCGAATCTGATATCCTTGGCTATGAATGGTCTTATACCGCAACAGAATATACAGGGAATCGGAGTGGATCCACAATATCGGATGTAAGGAAAAAGACGGCAAAGGGATCTGTAAAAATTGCCGTTTCAGCCAGATCAAACCAGGAATACACAGCAGCTCTTAATACACTTCTGTCTGTGACAGAATCGGATATCATGGCAGGTGTGCCAGGAATGTTGTATGTGGATGATTATTATTACACTTGCTACGTGTATGGCAGTTCAAAAAAAGAATGGGAAGGCATGACGGCATTCCTGATCAACACTTTGAAAATAGTATCCCCTTATCCATATTGGTGCAGGGAGATATCAAAGTCATTTCTTAAAAACGGAGCTACTGCTGTAGTTGAACGTGCAGCGGACACGTACCTGTTTTATCCGGTTGCGTATCCGTATCGATATTCGATGCCTGGTAATGCAGGATTCATAAATAATGATCATTACGGAGAGTGCGACTTTAAGATGATCATCTATGGTCCGTGTACAAATCCGGTGATCCGCATCAATGGCCATGCGCATGAAGTCACAGCGACTTTGTATGCAGGGGAATACATCCTGATTGATAGCAGGGATCATACCGTATACAAGTATCTGATCGATGGCAGGAAGCAGAACCTTTTTAATCAGCGGAATAAAGAAAGTGACCTGTTTCAAAAGGTGCCGTCTGGTCGTTGTGCTGTCCTGTGGAATGCCGCAGCATTTGGATTTGATTTGATCCTCTTCCAGGAAAGGAGCGAACCGGCATGGAATTTATCTTAGCTGATCAGGATCGTATGGAGCTTGGAATATTATCTGCAGCAGCATCTTTGGACATTGATCTGTCCAGGGATGCTGAAAACTCAGAGGGAACCAATGATGGACAGATGACAGTAACGGCTGATGAAGGGATAGAATATGGAATGTATATCTTTTCTCCTGGCAGTGAGTTCGGCGGACGGCTCCTGGATCTGAAGCGCAGCACAGCATCAGAGAGCCTTGTTTGGTATTTTGATACCTGGAGGAGAATGCTTGGACAAATTATCATTGAGCCCCCAGAAGGACAGGCTTATAAAATGGTGAAGGGTGATGCGCACACAGTCCTTGCCGAGCTTCTGACGGGCATTTCTGGTGGTTTGTTTACAGTGCCGGAGGAATTGTCTGGTATCACTGTATCCGGGCAATTTGACCGGTACACAACGCTTCTGGATGGTATGAATAAGCTGCTGGAATCATCCAGTGCAAGATTGCAGATTCAGGCTGTTCAGGGTGGTACCGGTGATACATTTAAGGTTGAAGTGTCTGCTGTACCTATTGCTGATTATAGTGCAGAAATTGAGTATAGCCAGGATAATAAGATCGATCTGACAATCCGGGATTACCGGCGGGGGATCAACCATCTGATCTGCCTTGGTACCGGTGAGTTAACAGAGCGCATGGTCCGGCATCTGTATGTGCAGGCAGATGGCAGTATTGGGACGGTACAGTATTATACCGGGCTGGATGAACGGACTGCAGTGTATGATTATCCAAATGCAGAGGATGAAAACGAACTGCTGGAATCCGGAAAAGAGCAGCTTCAGGAACTTGCGAGTTACCAGAAACTGGAGCTGTCCGTGTCTGATGAGCTGGATCTGGCGATTGGAGACATCATTGCTGGACGAGATCGCTTGACGGGGCTGTATCTGAAAAAGCCTATTGTTAATAAGGTCTTAAAAATCAAGAAGGGGAAAGAGACCATATCTTATAAAGTGGAAGGAGATAACTAATGCAGATAATTGATGGATATTGTAATGAACCGAATATCTTTGCTGATGATATCGGAGAATATAATACAGCCATTTGGGGAACCAGAGACTGTGTTCTTCCGGCCGGAGAACGGCTGGGTTATGAACTTGTCAGCAATAATGAGATCAAGATCAAAGATGGTGTATTTTCCACACAGGGGCGCCGTGGTGTGATCAAAAAAGGCGCTACAGAAAGCTGCATTATTGAAAATGGTACCCAGGCAGAAAACAGAAATGATCTGATCGTAATCGAGTATGCAAAGGACTCTTCCACGCTGGTAGAAAGCCATACCTTAAAAGTGATCAAAGGTACACCGGGAGAGGCCGCTACGGATCCGGATGTTGTGACTGGAGATATCCAGGCGGGTGACGTCCTGCATCAGATGCCTCTGTATCGTGTCAAGCTGGAAGGACTGAATGTGGTTGCAGTGGAAAGACTGTTTTCTGTAGGCAACAATGCTATTGGAAAAGAATTTGATCCGGATAAAGACTATGAGATCGGAGATCTGACTCTCCAGTATAACAAGGCGTGGAAATTCAAAGTAAAACATCTGGCCGGTGCATGGGATGAAAGTCAGATGGAAGAGACGGATGTTTTGACCGAGCTTGCAGCACAAAATAAAAATTTTGGCAATCTGACATTTGCTCAGGATGCAGATGGCAACTGGGGCTACAAGGTAGGAGGTGCCGATCCAGTTATCCCTTTTAAGCAAGGAGGAGTTAAATTATTAACATCTATAACTGGAGATGGTGCGATTAATATTACTAGTTATGTAACAACCGATTATAAAAAATTAACAGTCGACAATTTTATTGTCGAATCTTATTATTTTCCGAAAGCACAGACAGTAAATACTGGTGGAGGAAACAGAAGTGCCGGAGCAGCACTTGGAGCAACGTTATCAAAATCATATGACCAATCCACAGGAATTTTAACTGTATCCGGATTATCACAATTAGCATGTCTAATGGATAACACGACAAATGTGAGAGCATCAGTTATACAGAAATTTTCAGCTAAAATATATATGGTGAATTAAAGTGGTAATAATAAAATTACACAAACATCAATTCTAATATTGGAGTCATTTTCTCAGCATAATTCTCAAATAAAACAAATCATACTTGCCTGGTAATTTGAATTTACTCCTTTAGGTATAATGGATATGACATCACCTTTGTCTACAGGAATCCATGCGGCTCCTAATTTGAGACTATTTGCTGTAGCAAATTTGGGAGTTACTGCATTTCCGTTTTTTTTAATTGTTACACTGCAAAAGTTACTGCCATTTCCATTGGCTGCAGCTCCAAATGCAAGCACATATCCAGACTGATCTGCTGTATATGACTGACTTGCTTTGAGCACAAGTGGCTTAAGGCTGCCGCCGAAAGGGATCACTGGATCAGCACCTCCTACTTTGTAGCCCCAAGCACCGGATTCATTCTGACAAAAAACTAATCCACCAAAATTTTTATTTTGTTGAGGAAACCGCCTCCAACTTGGTACGATTTCAGTATCAAAGGAGGCGGTATTTTGAAGACGGAAGTGGTGGAAAAAGTACTGAACAGAATGGTGGACAAGCTGGATCCAGAGCAACTGCAGGAACTAAAGTCAGCACTGGTGATCAGTCTGGAAGGATATCAGGTGACTCGGGAAGAAACTCAGTTGTCAACAGAAGTGTATGATAACTGGGATTATGCTAAGAAGTTCTTTCAGGCTCTCATCGTGGCCGGAAAAGCCAAAGGGACGATTGAGACCTATAGTATGCATATCCGGATATTGTTGGATGATATCAGGAAGCCGATCATAGAGATCACAGATGAGGATCTGATGTTGCATCTGGCCAGACAGAAGTACGGTCGGAATCTTAGCAACCGATACCTGAATTACAAGAGGCTTGTGTTCAGGACATTCTTTGGCTGGTTGCGACGTCGCAAATACATATCGGAGAACCCGGCAGAGCTGCTGGATCAGATTAAGTATGATGTGACTATAAAGAAGCCATACACAGATGAGGAACGGGAAAAGATTCGGTGTAGTTGTAAAAGGGAACGAGATCTGGCACTGGTAGACGTGCTTTACAGCACAGCGGCCAGGGTATCAGAGGTTACAGCTCTGAACAGATCTGATATTGATTTTGTAGAAAACGGCTGCATTGTACATGGGAAGGGAGGAAAAGAAAGAGCTGTGTATCTGAATGCTACTGCCGCATATCACCTGCAGACATATTTGTTTGGGCGTACAGATACGGATCCGGCATTGTTTGTATCATGTAAGGCACCGCATAACAGGCTGACCAGAAGTGGGATAGAAGAGATCATGCGGACATTGGGAGAACGGGCTGGGGTTAAGCTAGTGCATCCGCATAGATTCAGACGCACAGCCTTAACCAATGCAGCCAACCGGGGAATGCCACTCCAGGACGTGCAGTGCTTGGCCGGACACAGCAGTCCGAATACCACAATGATTTATTGCACAGTGGATCAGCATAAGGTCAAGGCGGAGCACAGGATGTATCTGGCATCGTAAATCTGTAAGTTTATAGATGAGTATAACACTCGGCTCAGTCGAGTGTGTTTGTTGTGTCTGTGATGCTGATATGTAGGTGCATCTGAGCGTCATGACGGATCAGAGCAAAATAAAAATTTCGCTGAACTGAGTGAGAATATTACATTCCCTGATGGTTCAGGTTTCTATCCGGATGTTCAGGATGGTGTTCGTGGATACAATACAGATCCGGGACGAGGTGCCGATACATTCGTCCCTTTTAAAAAATCACCCATTTTGATTGGAAGTAGATCAGGAAATGGGACAATTAACTGTACTTCTATAAATGGTTATGAAAAGCTTTCAGCTAATGATTTCCTGATATCCATAACAAAATATAACACATCTGTCACTGGAGGTGGGAATATGCCATCAGGAAAATCTTTTTCTGTGATACCGAATAAATCATATAATCCAAGCACTGGAATATTAACATTATCTGGATGTGCCGGGTCTATATATGACCATCCGGCAACAATGGCAACGACGTTGACGGTAGACATATATTTGAAATGAAATAACTTATATCAGTTTTTAAACAAACAATAATGACCACCCAGTAGCTGCTTTTGCGGTTATTTTATCTCCAGCTAATAGATAGGCAATGTACAGTTGCTCTGTTCCGTGAGATGTGCTTTTGTTATCATACTTAATCTTTTTTGCTTTTCCACTAATATTTTCGATGGTTGGTTCAGATCCGTTAAATGCTGTATAGATTGCATATCCAGATTTTTCGGCTGTATATACGTAATTTGCACCAGAGTGCGAATATACATTTATAAGATTGCTTAGATTATTAAAAGGGACAAGGCTGCCATCAGCCCCATAGTAACCCCTGTTACCATCTCCATCGATACCAAAAGATATGCCACCAAAATTTTTATTTTGCCCTACAAAAGGTCATTCACATGACTCCGAGCCCATCGGAATCATATGAATGGCTTTTATTATGCCAAGAAAGGAGAGTGCGTCATATAATGGGAGTACGTGGACATCCGGATAGAACTGGGTATAAAAAATGACAAAGAGAAAAGGAGAGGACATATGAATTTGAATTATATTAAAGCTTTTGTTACTACAGTTATGAGTCTGGTGGCATCGATGCTGGGAGTGTTGTACATTCCTGTTCTTTTGATGGTTGCCTGCAACGTGATCGATTACGTCACCGGCATCTGGGCAGCTGGGTATCGCCAGGATGGAGGTGTCAGCTCTTATCGTAGCATGCGTGGGATCATTAAAAAGGTGACCATGTGGTTATTGGTATTTGTAGGTGCTATCATTGATCAGCTTCTGGCATATGCATCTCAGACGATAGGATATCAGCTGCCGTTTACATTCTTGGTGGCATGTGTGGTGGCAATTTGGATCATCTGCAATGAGTTGATCAGCATTCTGGAAAATATGGTCGATATTGGAATCGAACTGCCTGCATTTTTGCTTCCGCTGGTGAGAAAATTGAAAACTACAGTGGATAAGATGGGCGGAGCGGACCAGGAAGAATAGTATAAATTGTGGGGCGGCATGAGCTGCCCCTTTTGTGCCGGTGCAAGAAAGGAGAACTATATGGCAACAATTATGATTGGATCCGCGCGGATCAATGAGCGCGGAAAGTTATCTGGAGGAGTTGCTGGTGATCAGAAACAGGTATCCAGTGCCAATGATACCAAGGGCGAGGTAAGCATGCAGCCGTTTTATGTACATAGTAAAGGCTGGTACATCCTGCGACCGAAGAATGCAGCTCTGGCCGCAAAGATGGCTGAGCGGATGACTGCCGCCTGCAACAACAAAAATATCGGCTATGACCAGGGTAATCGCCTGGGAGTCATTATTTATAGTATCAATACCAAGACAAAGACCGAGTGCGATTGCAGCAGTCTGACCAGACAAGTTGTTAAAGAGGCATCTGGTAAGGATCCGGGTAATTTTACCACGGCAAATGCAGCAGCAGTTCTGGGAGCAACTGGGCTGTTTATGTCTAAAATCGCGTATGTGTCTCAGGCAAAGACCCCGATTTACAACGGCGACATCTTGGTGACAAAGACCAAAGGGCATATTGTAGTAGTGGTGTCTGGACACCCTCGAAGTCAGACACAGAACAGCGGATCAGGAAGCAATGTAGCGAAAGGAGAATATAACATGCAGACAATCAGAAAAGGCAGCAAAGGAAAAGCAGTGAAGATCTGGCAGGTAATACTGGGACACACCGGAAGCAAGATTGACGGAATCTTTGGATCTGGCACTGAGGCAGATACAAGGACCTGGCAGAAAGCACATGGCCTGACTGCTGATGGAATTGTTGGAGCGAAGAGCTGGAAAGCTGGTCTGGAATCAGCATAATAGCATAGGAAAAAAGTTACAGCGTGGACAAAGTCCACATTTTGTCCACGCTGTACAAGTTGACACATATTATGATAAAATATTAAAAAATTTAATATGACTTGAAAACACTGAAAATACGCTGTTTTTCGAGCATACCTAGTTATGATAAGTTGCGCACAGAACAGGAATGCTGAAAAAGTTACACGTACGGTGCATGTGGAGACGGTAGTTTTGATGTCACGCGTTAGCAATGAGCCACGCATAGACCGAGCATAAGGTGCTGTGGGAGCTTGCTCACAAAGGCACCCTTATGCGATGGGCTGTATGCGGCGAATGCCGCGGATAAGCGGAGGAAGCTTTGCTTCCGTAGCGCATCCAGTGTGGCGTAAGACAAATTAAAGAACATAGATTTCCGGGCTTTTTCGGAAGTTGGGATGTAAAGCCTAACCTCTGAAAAAGCTCGGTTTTCTTATATGGAAACATATCTACGGCAAAATGTGTGTCAGCTTGTGACCTCGGATTAGATGTCACGGATTTTGGAATGAATTTTGGAAAACGGAAAGGGCTGACAACCAATCAGGCAACTCGACCATTTTGGGTGTTTGCAGGCAGCGGAATAGATGTTGGGAAGGAGGAGTTTAGAATGCCGACCAAAAAGCAACACTTTGTGCCACGTGTTTATATGAAGGCATGGGAAACACAAGTTGAAACCCTTAAAGAGCCCGAAAAAAAATTCAATGGAATTTATGTAATAAAAGATGGAAGTATTGGGGATGGCGCAAACAGAAATTCCGTTCTTTGGAATCGAAATATCAAGGGGTGAAGTATTACACGCAGTTTATGCGGAACGCCGCTCCTGTTGAAAATCAGGTTGAGTATTCCTTTGAACTAAACACGCATAACCGAACGCTACTCGACCAGATTCAGAACGCCAAGCGTCGGTCAGAAGCCCTGCGAAAATATCCCGGTTCCTTTGCCGAAACGCTGGTAGCTTTACAAAAAGAAAGAAAGCTCTCAAATAAACAGTTAGCAGACCGTTCGCTCGTAGGAGAAAAGACCATCCAGCGTTTGAGAAATGATGAAGAGTATCCAACATCTGTACAGACAGTTCTGGCGTTATGCGTAGGACTAAAGCTGCCACTGCCGGAGGCTGAAATGTTTATTGGTAAAACTGACTTTAAATTAAATTCATTGAAGGGCGAAGGATACGTTTATCAATGCGTAATGGGAGCCTGTGCAGAGAATTCAATTTATGAAATAAATGAAATGCTTAAAGAAAACGGAATTACTCCTCTGGGGAGCGATCCCGATCTTCAGTAATACGAGGAGGGGTGATATGGAATGAAAGGTTCAGAATGTAAATTCGTAAAATACATGGAAGGCTCTGACAAGCGCTTTGTCATCCCGGTGTATCAGAGAAATTATGACTGGAAGACAGAAAACTGCAAGCAGCTGTATGATGACCTTGTAAAAATCATCAAGGAGCACCGGAAGAGTCACTTCTTTGGGAGCCTCGTTTCCGTTTATAATCCGGACGGCCACAATGAGGAGTTCCTGATTATCGACGGACAGCAGCGTCTTACGACTGTATCGCTGTTATTTCTTGCCATTTATAACCTGATTGATAAGGGTGTCATTGTGCCAGAAACCGCTAATCTGAAGCAGCGGATTTTTGAGGAATACCTTGTGGATAAGTGGAAGCCGGAGGATACTCGTATCAAACTCAAACCGGTAAAGAATGACCAAACCGCCTTTGGAAAGCTGTTCTTTGATCCGACGGAGCATATCCGCGAGTCAAATCTGACCGTGAACTACGATTATTTCTATGACCGGGTTCAGAAGCAGGAAATCACCATCGACCAGCTTTATGATGCGATTTGCTGTTTGGAGATTATAAATATCCGTCTGGATATGGACGACAATCCGCAGCTCATTTTCGAGAGTCTGAACTCGACCGGCCTTGACCTCAGCGAAGGCGACAAGATCAGGAACTTCATTTTGATGGGCTTACCGTCCAGGGAGCAAGAGGCCTACTACGAGAAATACTGGAATAAGATCGAGGTTTGCACGAAATATGATGTAAGTGCCTTCATCCGGGATTACCTGAGTGTAAAGCAGCAGGCCATCCCGCAGCAGAAGAAAATCTACATCAATTTTAAGGACTTTGTGGAGCTCAGCAAGATTGACACCGAACCGTTGCTCGCTGAGATGCTGGTCTATGCAAAGCGGTACCAGATTCTTCTTGATGGTAATTCTGGAAGTACTGCCCTTGACGCTTGTATTGACCGACTGAACCGTCTGGAGACTACGGTAACAAGGCCGTACTTCCTCGAAGTGCTTCGCCTATATAATGAAAACAAACTGACTTTAACACAGGTCACGGAGATTTTCCTGACGACAGAGAGCTATCTGTTCCGCAGGACGATGTGTGATCTGCCGACAAATGCTCTGAATAAGATTTTCCTCATGCTACACCGGGAAATCGTCCGGTACGACTGCACCGAGGATGACTATGTCGAGAAGTTCAAGTATGCGCTTCTTTCAAAGAAGGAACGTGCCCGCTTCCCGGACGATGTTGAGTTTAAGGTGGCATTTGAGGAACGTCCAGTTTATCTGATGAACAGTAAGAATAAGATTTACATCCTTGAGCGCTTCGAGAATTTCGGCACTTCGGAGGATAAGGATGTATACCGCCACTGTGATGACGGCACCTATTCCATTGAGCACATCATGCCTCAGCACCTTACGCCGATTTGGCAGAAGGAACTGGGAGATGACTATGAGCAGATACATGAAGAGTGGCTACATCGTATGGCAAATCTTACACTGACGGCCTATAACTCGAAGTACAGCAACAGCTCATTCACCGAAAAGAAAACCATGCAGAATGGCTTTGATGATAGTGGTATCCGCATGAATACCTGGATTGCCAAGAAGAACAAGTGGACGCTGGCAGAACTGGAGGAACGCAGCGAATATCTCATGGGTCGGGCTCTTTCAATCTGGGCAGCACCTGTCACAGAATACAAACCGGAAGAAAAGCAGCTTGATACTTATACGCTTGAAGATGAGGGCGAGCTGACCGGACGACTGATTGCAAAATTCACCTTTAAGAACACGGAACAGCCGGTAACGAGCTGGGTTGAGATGTTCCAAAAGGTTATTCAGATTCTGTATGCCGAGGACAAGGCTATTATCACAAAGCTGGCCATGTCGGAGGAGGAGAATATAGCTCTTCACTTCAACACTAATCCGGATGCATTCACGAAGTCAGTGGAGATTGGTGACGGCATCTATGTATGGACAAACACCAGCACGCAGAGCAAACTGTCTGTCCTTAGTCGCCTCTTCAAACTGTACAATGAAGATCCTTCTGATTTAGTTTTTTATCTACGTGATGAAAATGAGACCAATGAGGATGAGCCAGGCAGCCGTTACGAGCTCCGGAGAAAATACTGGACGTGTGCGCTTCCGATTATCCAGAAAGCGCACGGTGAGGATGGTTCTTTCTCCAATGTTAATCCGTCAAGGGATAACTGGATCAATGGCTCCTTCGGTATCGGCGGTTTTTATCTATGCTGCGTAGCAAACTATGATGCGGCGCGGGCAGAGGTTGTGTTTGGCAGAGGCAATAAGCAAGAAAACAAGGATGCCTTTGATAGCCTGTACACACATAAAGTGGAAATAGAATCAGCGTTGGGCACAACACTCCAGTGGAACCGTGGTGACGATATCAAATTGTCCAAGGTTTTCATTCAGCTGAATAATGTCAGCATTGAAAATGAGACTGACTGGCTCCAGATGGCGAACTTCCACGCCGACTGGACGAAGAAGTTCTACGATGTGATTGTGCCGTTTATAAAGCAATGAAGAGGGAGCACATGATGAAAATAGGAAGAAATGATCTGTGCCCTTGTGGAAGTGGAAAGAAATATAAGAATTGCTGTCTCCGAAAGGAAACAATGAGCATCCCTGACCGTATAAAACAAGCGGTTAAAGAGAGCGGATATAATGAAGATATCGGGAATGTGCTTGCAAATATGTATAGGTACATGGAGAGAAAGCAATGGTGGGGTGCCTGCCACGCTTCATGTGCTGCGTTATACGTTTGCCTGTCTGAGCTCGGATACAAACCTAAGCTATGTATAGGTGAGGTGCTTGGTCAAGGATTGTATTTTGATCATTCGTGGGTTAGCCTTGATGATAAAATGATTGATCTTGCAATAAGCATGACACTGCTTGGAGGGGCACCGGCATCAGGAGCTATTATTCTTGGAAAAGATATCAAAACAGGACTGCCGCCTATACTGGATTATGGCGTTCCAGGAAGAGGCATCGAGGATCAGGCAAAGTTCGTGATGGGGCTCCCGTTCAACCAGTATATGGATAGTTTTCCGGATGAAAAAGGTGGTCTATGGGGTGCCGTACGTGAAGTATTAAGTACTGATATAAATATTCCGTCATTACGTGAAAAATACAAAGACACGAAGAGAGTTCTTATAAGACATGAATGATGGTAATTATGTTGCATTTGAAGAAGGAGGCTTATTCGTCCGTGAGTAATGATATTAAAGCAATAGCTATGAGGTGCTTGAAGAGACTGGTGACCTAAAAACAAACTACAGGGATTATATGACCACAGAGCCTACAAATTGTAATGAAGAGTTAAAACGCCTGGAATGCGCTGATTATGATTTGTGTTTCAGCTTTGTTGACGATGCTATTGCGAGAAGATTATTTTTGTAATGGCGCTTTTGAATAGAGAGTGGAATCCGGGCAGGTTGAGCGTATTGTTCAGCGAATGATAAAATTGCTTAAAAAATAAGGGAAGGTTTATTTATAGCATTTATCTGCAACAGGATTCAGTCATTCGAAAAATTCAAATAACTCATAATTATAAGAGTGGTCAGTTATCCGATAATTTTGGATAACTGCTGGTAGAGGTTATTCACAGGACGAAATTGAAAAAACAGTATTTACCTAATTCGCAAATCAGTTTAAATGAACTATTCGGAATTTCCGGATAGTTCAAATCTAATGGAAGCTAGGGCACATGTGATACAGATAAAATAATGCCTGGATTCCAGGTCGAGACGGTGAAATCCGGCAACTCAACTCCCGGCGAGTGTATGGCAAATTCGTGGTCAGAGCGGATGAATTGTGTAGAAGTTGAGCGGCTTTCACTGTCTCAACTGTCGAGACAGTGGCAGGGAGCAGCAGTGTAAAATTGCCTTGCATTATATAGGTAGCAAAGGCTTTATACAGACTTGTTCCCATAGACTTCAATGGTTAAGACCGTGATATGAATGTCAATTTTGCAACAGATTGCACCTGGTTGCAGCTGTGAATGCGCGATATCAGAAGGTGTGGACATGTTTCCGTTTTGACAGGATATGTTTCCGCGAACGGGCACAATACCTGACATCAATCAGGACGTATCGTGCCATGTGGAGACGGTAGTATTGATGTCAAGAAAAGATAAATAAGTGCCAGAAAATGGTGTATTTCCGGGCTTTTTCGGAAGTTGGGATTAGAAGCCTAACTTCTGAAAAGGCTTGGTTGTTTTATATGGAAACATATCTATTGTGAAAATGTGTGTCAGGTTGTGAATTCGGATTAGATGTCACGATTTGAGACAGTGGATGGCGATATATAATGATTTTGTCGAAGGTTATGAGAGCAGTATGACTATGGTGGAGATTGCAAAGCGTAATGATGTCAGCGAGCGGACGATTTATAGATATAAAGCGTATTATGATCAGATGAAGAAAAATAACGAATTAAAGGAACCTGATTTTACGGGAGAAAATGAATTTATGAACAAAGAAAAATAAGGTATGATAATTTATACGACAGAGGACGGTTTGACGAAGGTTGAAACAACTTTTGAAGGAATATACAGATGAATTTTAACAAGAGAGAAGAGCAGTTTATGAACATTGGAACAGCAGCCAATGCCGTATTTCACATACGGCAGGTAGAGGAAAAGGAATTAAAACGGGAAAAAATTGCATCATGGTATATTACAGTTCCGGGTATATCAGCGCAGGAAAAAGAGAAGCTTGAGAAGTCTCTGAAGTATAATGTCTGGAGCAGTCTGATTCGATTTGTGGTATTGTACTTTATTTTCTCCTGCATCTGGATCTTTGGAGTCGGGAGATATGATCCTTTTGAGAGCGTGACCGGTTATCGGTTGATGGGAAAGAGAACAGTCACAGCAGTTGTCCAGGAAGACGGCATGAGTGCGTCGGTTAAGGATCCCAATGAAGGGGAACATATCATCTATAATCTGACGGATCTCGGTATTGATCCGACGGGTTATACATATGGGGACAGGTTGAATACATACTGGTCAAGGGATGAAGAGAGTAATGTATATCGTCTGTTAACGGTGCTTCCGGAGAAAAAGGCATCTCACATCGAATATATTTATGATGCATTTATGATAACAGGTTATCTGGGGATCATTGTGGTGGGACTTGCTATTTTCTTCATAAGGAGACGTATTTATACGGGATGGTTTATGCCTTTTTATTACAGAATGGAAAAATTCTGTTCAGATTATAAAGTGTATCAAAGGTATCCAGATTGCGGTACAGTGGATGCATTTATTTCTTATGGAAATGAAAACCCTTATGAATTTGCACGTCAGTTTGCGGCTACTCATCTGACGGTTGAGGAACGAAAGCAAAAGAGACGGACTATGGCGATCACTGTCGGTATCAGTATCCTGATCATGGCGGCTATAATTCTTGCAATAACGTTGATCGTCAGTGTGCAGACGGCCGTGGATAACAGGAAAAATGAAGCGAGAACGGTAAAGGTTTTAGAGGAACTTCAGTCGGCAATCGATGGTGAGGTGGAGCCGTTGGGGGATCAGTCAGAATATTATAATTTTGCAGACATGGTAAACAGAGCAAAAGAATCATTTCCGGGTGAAACCGTCTATTATAAATTGGTGACAACGGATGAATATGTGAGTTTGATTATCACAACCGAGAAAAAGAAAAATGTATATTTTGACAGGTACATGCCGGTAGATGGAAATATCGGCGATGAAGATGTTGTCTATAAACTGGAAATTTCTATGGTATCGGATGCCATGCAGCCGGACGATATTTTGCATAATTATACGGGGATTCTGAAATAAAACAGTAATTCTGGGAAAGGGATATAAATGAGGATATTGATTACAGGAACAACAGGATTTGTTGGACATAAACTTAAGGCATCGTACAAGGATGCAATCGCTGCACCATCTCTTCGGAATGCAACGCAGGACATGGTCAAGAAAATAGTGGAAGAAAGTGAAGCAGATGTGGTTATCCATACGGCAGCAATCTCTGATATCGGGACTTGTCAGAAAGATCCGCAAAGCTCGTATTTTGCAAATGTGCAGATACCGTTGTATCTGGCTGCTGCATGTAAGGACAGAAAGCTGATCTGTTTCAGTTCGGATCAGGTGTACAGTGCCTGCAAGGAAGAGGGACCGTACATAGAAGAAGTGGTAAAACCGGGAAATATCTATGCAGAACATAAGCTGGAGATGGAGGAGCGTGTGCTGGAACTGGTTCCTTCCGCAGTTATGCTGCGAGCAGAATGGATGTATGACTATGTTTCACCGAAGCCTAATTATTTTCTGAATGTGCTGCATGCCAGCCAACAGGTTTCCTTCAGTTCCAGACAGTTTCGAGGAATCACATATCTGAAAGAGGTAGTTGAAAACATGGATCATGTGATGACATTGCCGGGAGGCGCTTACAATTTTGGAAGTGAGACAAATCAGTCCATGTATGAGATCACAGAACAGTTTTTGCAGTTACTTGGGAAAGATGTACAACTGCAGGATGCACTCCCAAGGCATAATTTATGGATGAATTGCGAGAAAGCGAGAAAATACGGCGTGGAATTCAGTGATGTTTCTGATGGATTGAAGCGATGCCTGAATGACTATAAAATGACTATAAAACAGTAGATAAATAATAAATGGGGCACTGTACCATTTGGTGGTACAGTGCCTTCTTTACTTAGAAATTTTGATTCTATTTCAGCAGATTCACCAGATCCTCTTTGGACTGAAGTCCGATGGCTTTTTCAGCCAGTTCTCCATTTTTGAAAACCAGAAAAGTCGGAATGCTGGCGATGCGATAACGCTGAGCCAGTTCAATATCGGTGTCTACATTGACTTTTCCAACTTTTACTTTTCCTGCGGTCTCGGCTGCGATTTCATCAATGATCGGAGCTGCCATACGGCAAGGACCGCACCAGTCTGCCCAGAAATCCAGAAGTACGGGAATCTGTGACTGCAGTACTTCCTGTTCAAAATTAGTTGTTGTAATTTTTACGGTACTCATATAAAAATCCTCCTGTTCCGGTTAAATTCCTGTTACGTCCCTATTATAACCGATTTGTCCGGAATATGGAACCTATATATTGTGAAAAAATTACCAATCTCATCCGGGCTGACAAATGGCATATTACACAAAAATATAAGTTGTGTATTTATGAAAATTACCGAAATTTTCAGATTCGAGAAAAAGAAATTACTAATTTATGAAATAATTGGTATAATAAACCTATATTGGCGGATTTGACGGCACCGCATGAACAGCACAAAAACTGGTTTATTGTCGAAAGGAGGAACGAAGAAATGTTTGAGAAAGGAGAATACATTGTTTACGGACACAACGGAATCTGTGAGGTCGAGGATATCACACATCTGAACCTTTCAGGGGTGGATAAAGGAAAATTATATTATGTGCTGGCGCCGCTGAATAAGAAAGAAAGCCGTATCTATTACCCTGTGGACAGAGAAAAAGATGGACGTGCACGGCGTACGATCACCAGAGCAGAAGCAGAACAGTTGTTACATGAGATTCCGGGGATTGCATTGATCGAAGTGGTTAACGACAAGATGCGAGAAGATATTTATAAGCAGACACTTTATTCCGGTGATTGCCGCAACTGGGCTGCATTGATTAAAACACTGTTTCTGCGCAGACAGGACAGACTGCGTCAGGGAAAGAGAATTGCTTCTGTGGATGAACGATATATGAAGATGGCAGAAGAGGCTCTGTACAGTGAGATGGCATTTGCACTGGGTAAGTCTAAGGAAGAAATGGAACATTTTATTATCGATTATATCGAAAACAGGCAGGAAATGGTCTGCAGCTAGACAGATATGACTGCAAAAGAAAAGCGTTCTTCCCACTCCCGGTAAATACGGGAACGGGAAGAGCGCTTTTTATTTACGCGAGCAACGAGCCAAAGTCCGTGCTTGCACGAGACCTTGGCGACTGCCGCGATAACTTGAGAAACACGCTTCGCGAGTTTCTCATAGTTTTTGCTTACATTTCCTGAAGAGCAGAGACCAGTTCTTTGAATTTCTGGGCGTTGGATGCTTTCAGAAGGATAGCATCCTGCTCTTTGAGAATCTGTGGAGCAGCTGCCAGAAAATCGGCCTTGGTTTCATAATGAATGCATTCTGTCTGTGGGGCAGCCTGCTTTGCTGCTTCATGGATCGCACGGCTCTTGACTCCGATGGTTACCAGAAGATCAATGTGAAGATCCGCCATATGAGTACCAACGGAAGCATGAAGTGCTTCGGAATTGGTGCCAAGCTCGCCCATATCACCCAGAACAGCGACTTTTCGTGTCAGAGCATAATTAAGTGTATCAAGAGCACCTTTCATGGAATCAGGACCTGCATTGTAGCAGTCATCCAGCAGTGTATAGTGTGAAGCGTGAATCACATGTCCGCGGCCTGCAATGGCTTTTAATGCTTCGATTCCATGGGAAATCTCTTCCAGGGTCAGTCCTAGTGCCAGTCCTACGCTGGTTCCGGCACATGCGTTGTAGACCATATGATTGCCAGGAAGTGGAATCACCGGAGTGATGTCGCCGGATGGGGTATGGATGCAGCATCGTACACCATCCAGACCTAGATTTTCAATCTGATCGGCCCAGATCCGATCGTCCGAATGAAGACCAAAGGTTACAGCCCGGTCTTTTAAGGCAATCAGCTTGTCATCATCACCATTGATAAAGATCTTTACATCCGGGGCAGCAAAGTCAAGAAGCTCAGATTTTGCTTTGAAAACACCGTCTCTGGTTCCTAAGAATTCCAGATGGACATCACGGATGTTAGTAAAGACGCAGTAATCCGGACGGGCAATCTTGCTCAGACGATGCATTTCACCAAAATGGTTCATGCCAAGCTCAAGTACAGCCACTTCGTGACTGGTGTCGATTTGAAATACGGTCAGCGGAAGACCGATTTCATTATTCAGATTTCCAGGAGTCTTCAGAACTGAATATTTCTGGCTCAAGATTGAAGAAATCATCTCTTTGGTACTGGTCTTTCCTACACTTCCGGTGATGGCAACGACCGGGAGCGTCAGTGTTTTCCGATAGGCCCCAGCTGCATCTTTTAATGCCTGCAGAGTATTTTCTACCAGAAGATAAGGACCGGAAGGATTTTCCAGCTTCTGCTCACTCAGTGCACAGATGGCTCCTTTTTCAAAGGCAGATGGAATAAAGGTATGCCCATCTACCCGCTCACCTGCAACAGCTGCGAAGAGATATCCTTCTTCAATCTGGCGGTTGTCGATCACAACACCGTGGATCTCCTGCTTAAGAACCTCTTCAGGTCCAAAATACTGTGCCTGGCAGGCTTTGGCAAATTGTCTTACTGTAAAATGTCTCATGTTCTTCACCTACTTGTATTTTTTAAGAGAAACTGCGAGGATCCATTCACAAAGGTCATCAAAGGAAAGGCCAAGAGCCTGTGCTTCCTGAGGCATCAGACTGGTAGGGGTCATGCCGGGAAGCGTGTTGACTTCCAGTGCATAGTCTTCCATGGTGACGGTATCAAGCATAAAATCCACCCGGGCATAGCTCTGGATGGAGACGGCAGCGCAGGCTTCTTCTGCATGCTGCTGCATCCGTTTGGTGACTTCTGAAGGAAGATCCGCTGGACAGGTCTCAATGGTACTGCCTGCCTGATATTTATTTTTATAATCATAAAATCCGGTCAGAGGTGCGATCTCAATAACAGGAAGTGCTTTTCCTTCCACTACAGCGATGGAAAATTCCCTGCCTATAATGCATTTTTCAATAATGACATGATCTTCATAGGTAAAGGCCTCTTTCAGTGCAACATGAAGTTCATCTTCGTTTTCCACGCGGTACACGCCCACAGAAGAACCACCACAGCAAGTCTTGACCATGCACGGATACGTAAAGTCTTCCGGCAGTATCAGCTCTTCTTCACTGCGGACCGTGATGCCTGCAGGTGTAGGGACATGGTAGCACCGGAACATTTCTTTGGTAATGCTCTTATCCATGCAGAGAGCACTGCTGGCATGCCCGGTTCCGGTGTAGCGGATGCCATACAGATCGAATAGTGCCTGGATCCGGCCGTCCTCGCCGCCTTCTCCATGAAGGCCGAGGAATACAATATCGCAGAGACTGCAAAGCTCCAGTACATTTGGACCTAAGATGCTGCGGTATCCGGGACGTCTGGCCTTGACTTCGTACAGGTCGGGGGCTTTTTCCGAAACACCGCGGATGGAGGCCGCCCAGTCTATCTCGGAATCAAACAGTTCTTCAAGATGTCCATGGACACCGGGCAGTCCGAGAAACAGATCAACCAGGATGACCTGATGCCCTTTTCGCTTCAGCGCTTTGTAGATCTCACTACCACTGCTCAAGGACACATCACGCTCTGTGCTGATGCCGCCTGCTAGTACTACAATTTTCATAAAAAACTCCTCATTACTTAGATTTTAGATCTGGTGACTGTCCAGCATCTCCTGAATCTTCTGCTGGGTATAGGCACCGATAAATTTCTGTTCTTCTTTGGAAAGCTCCTTCGGATATATGGGGGCACCGTATTCTACCACCACATGTGCTGGTTTCATCTTTGGAAAATGAGCTTCCCAGATCTGTGCAGAGTTGGAAATGGCGATAGGGATGATCGGACAGCCGGTCTTGGTTGCCATTTTCATACTTCCTTCTTTGAATGGAAGCATCTTGCCATCTTTGCTTCTGGTTCCTTCCGGGAAAATACAGATGGAGATTCCCTTTTTGATATAGTCTATGCCAGTCAGGATCATCTGCATACCGGCACGCATGTCACTGCGGTCCAGAAACAGACAGTACAGCCGTTTCATCCAGTCGCGGAGCAGCGGATATTTAAGCATCTCTGCCTTTGCTACATAGCCGGTCAGATCCGGGCACTGAGAATAGGTCAGCAGAATATCAAAATAGCTGCTGTGGTTGCCTACATAGAGAACAGCCTGATCCTTTGGGACATTTTCATGACCAATATAATCGATCTTCGCACCTGTTACCCACAAAATAAATTTGAAAATACCCTGAACCATGCGAAGGGAGCTGATGTCTCTGGCACGGGGATTTATTTTCCCGATGAGCCATTCGATCAGCAGGATCGGGATGCCTACGATCAGGTAGAGCAGGACGATCAGCACTACCAGTATAAAACGTATCATAAAATAACTCCTTTATTCAAATAAGTGATTTATCCCCAGCGGCCAAACAACTCAGTCATCTGTTTCAGACCTTTTGCCATTCCTTCATCCAGAAGCCCGGAACGATAACGGAATTCCCAGTTGCCGGTTGCTGTGCCAGGTGTATTCATGCGATAATCACTGCCAAGCTTCAACAGGTCCTGCACAGGGAAAATAGCATATTTTGCAATGGTTCCCAGACATGTGCGGATAAAATCCCAGCTCACACTGGAAGCATCCGTGTTCATATAACGGCGCACTTTGTCCTTGTTCTGTTCATTGGTATGCTCATACCAGCCGCAGGTAGTGTCGTTGTCGTGAGTTCCGGTGTAACAGATACAGTTACGGGTGCTCAGCTGATGCGGCAGGAAGGTACTCTCGCCGGTTCCATCAAACCCGAACTGCAGGATCTTCATACCTGGAAAACCAAGAGTGTCGCGGAGCTTTTCCACTTCTGGTGTAATGATACCCAGATCTTCTGCGAAGATCGGAAGCTCTTCACCCAGTGCTTTCTGGATCGCTTCAAACAGTGCCTCACCCGGACCTTTTTTCCATTTGCCATTCATGGCGGTCTCCTCACCGGCCGGGACTGCCCAGTATGCCTCGAATCCACGGAAATGGTCAATACGGATATAATCGACCTGATCCAGCTGGTTGCGGACACGCTCGATCCACCAGCGATAACCATCATCTTTCATGGCATCCCAGTCATAGAGCGGGTTGCCCCAGAGCTGGCCGGTAGCACTGAAATAATCTGGCGGAACTCCGGCAACTTCCAGAGGATGTCCTTGGGAATCAAGTTTAAACAATTCTTTGTTTGCCCATACATCTGCACTGTCAGGTGCGGTAAAGATAGGAATATCACCGATAATGGCGATTCCTTTCTTGTTTGCATAATCTTTCAGCTCATACCACTGGCTGAAAAATGCAAACTGAATGAAACGATAATAATCAATTTCGGAATCCAGCAGCTTCATCCAAGACGCCCGTTCCTTCGGAGTCGGATCTAAGAGACTGTCTTCCCACTCGTACCAGGGCAGACCATTGTGATAATCTTTGCCTGCCATATAGAGACAATAGTCATCCAGCCAGTATTGATTGTTTGACTGAAAAGAATCATATTCCTCCAGAAGATTCTTGTCTGCAGTGTGACGGAAATGCTCATAGGCTTTTTTGAACAGGGAAGTCTTATATGTAGTTACTTTGTCATAGTCTACCCGATCAGCATTGAACTCCGGAATGGGATGAACATCTGCCTCTGTGAGCAGCTTTTTCTCGATCAGCAGCTCCGGGCTGATCAGAAGTGTCTGTCCTGCAAAGACAGAATAGCTCTGGTAGGGAGAATTGCCGTTGCCAGACGGTCCAAGCGGAAGCACCTGCCACAGATGCTGTCCGGCCATAGCAAGAAAATCAATAAATTCATGTGCCCCCCGACCCATATCACCGATACCGTATGGAGACGGGAAAGAGGTGGGATGTACAAGAACACCGCTATAACGGTGGTTAGTCTTATCTTCTGCTGCAACTTTAAAATGCATAATAATTTCCTCGTCTTTCACGTTGTTACGATTTTCTTCTTATTATACGTTACCGCCCGGAGGAATACAAGGAATAACCATGGTCTGAAATGCTTTTTTTCTTCATATAGATAGAATAAATGGCGAGGAGAAATGCAGGATATGAGAAAATGGTGTTGTCTGTTGATACTTACATTTCTGCTGTCTGGCTGTGGAATGCAGACACAGGAAAGTGAGAGGCTGAAAGATCTGGATTTTACTGTGATGGATCTGGAAAAAGTGCCAGAAGAACTGAGGGATGTGCTGGAGGAAAAAAAGAGTATGCCGTTCAAGGTAACTTATGAAGATGATGGGTATCTCTATATCTGTGTAGGTTACGGAGAGCAGGACACCAGCGGATACAGTATTGCGGTAGAGGATCTGTATCTGACGGACAATGCAATCTGTGTGGATACGGAACTGCTGGGGCCTGGAAAAGGAGAGACGACCACTGCAGCGGTAACGTGTCCTTATATTGTGTTGAAGCTGGAATATCTGGATAAATCGGTCGTGTTTGAATAAAGGAGTGAAATCATGGAGCTGGAACGGAAATATGTGACATTAAGCAAGCAGAAGGGTCATGCCGTCAGTCAGGTGACGCTGGAGGAGGATCTGAATGTGCCGGATCAGAAGCCTGACATTTTCCGGATCGTTCACCGACAGGGAGAATTCTGCCCGGACGAGATCAAAGGTGAGGCCGGGAAGGTGAAAGTCAGGGGCATCTTCCATTATCGAATTCTGTACATCGGAGAAGGTGCCGGACATATGCCGGAGCTATTAGAAGGCAGTATTCCAGTGGACGAGGTCGTGTTTTTAAATGATCTGGAGGAAGGAGATCAGGTGGATTTCCGTTGGAGTCAGGAAGACCTCCATGCATCGGCGATTCATTCCCGCAAGGCAAATATGAAGACGATTCTGACTTTGTCCGTGGAAGCCATGAAGGAACAGCCTGTACCGCTGGTGGAGATACCTGAAGCAGAAGAAGATCTGTATGTACGAACCTGTCCGCAGAAATTGCAGCAGGAAGTCATACATAAAAAGGATACCATTCGGATCCGTGAGGACCTGAATCTTCCGCCGGGGAGGCCGAATATCCATCGGATCCTTTGGAAAGAGGTCCGGGTACAGGGCACGGAGGTGAGACCGGAGGAAGGAAAGTTTATTGTAAAGGGGGAACTGCTGGTCTTCTTTCTATACGAAAGTGAGGACGAGGAAAAACGACTGCAATGGATAGAACAGGGGATTCCCTTCCGAAATGAAGTCGCCTGTGAGGAATGCCGGGCTGATCTGACAGGAAAAACGGAGATTACATTGTCGAAGGCCGAATTGGAACTTCAGTCAGATTTTGACGGGGAACCAAGGAATGTACGTGTGGATGTGGTGTTGGATCTGTGCATGCGGTATTTTGAAGATCTGACCTGCGAAGTGCTGGCGGATGCATACAGTCTGTCCCGTGAGATCCTCCCGGTGATACAGGCTTGTGCGTGGACGTCAGTAGTGCAGATCGCAGATTCAAGAACAAGATTATCAGGACGGATCAGGCTTTCGGAAAATGATGCTCCGATCCTCCAGGTTCTGACAAGTGGTATGCAGATTCATGAGGAATATGCGGAAAAAACTGAAAAAGGATTGTTGATCCAGGGAAATGTGGAAGTCTGGGTGCTCTGTGCCACAGAGGATGATGCACAGCCTGTGACTTGTGTGCAGCAGACATTTCCATTTGAGCATACCGTGGAGATACAGAATGGGGAGCAGGTGGCAGACTGGCAGATCTTCTTATGTCAGGATCAGCTGCTCGTAGCCATGCTGGATGCCAGAGAGCTGGAGATGAAGGCAGTGCTGCAGGTGCAGGTCATGTTCACCAGAACGGAGACACTGCAGGTGGTGGAGCATCTGGAGGAACAGCCCCTTGATATGGAACGGGTGCGAGGCCTTCCCGGAATGGTGATCCATGTGGTGCAGCCGGAGGAAACGCTGTGGGATATTGCGAAAAATCATGGCTGCGCCTGTGAATCAGTGAGGAAACTCAATGAGCTGAAGGATGATAACCTGAAAGCAGGAAGCAAGCTTTTGCTTGTCAAAGAGATCACTGGAAAACAGAACTGAAAGAACTGTGAAAAATGATTGTATCCAGCTCCTGAATCTATTAGAATAGAAGCAGAGCATATTCTGAAAGAAACAGGGAGAAAACAATATGGATAAGATACAGTTAAAAGCGCTGGCAAAGATCAATCTTGGGCTGGATGTGCTGCGCAGAAGAGAGGATGGCTATCATGAAGTGAAGATGATCATGCAGACCATCGGGCTTCATGATGATCTGGAGATCCGTAAAACGAAGACGCCGGGGATTCAGGTAAAAACCAATCTTTATTATCTGCCCACCAATGAGAATAATCTGGTCTACAAAGCGGCAAAGCTTCTGATGGATGAGTTTCAGATTCAGGATGGAGTGTCCATTCAACTGAAGAAACGTATTCCTGTAGCGGCCGGTATGGCAGGTGGCAGCTCTGACGGCGCAGCAGTGCTGTGGGGAATCAATCAAATGTATGGTCTGGGACTTTCCATGCAGGCGCTGATGGAGCGTGGCGTCAGGCTGGGAGCCGATGTGCCTTACTGTATTCAGAGAGGAACAGCACTGGCAGAAGGGATTGGGGAAAAACTGAGTGTGCTGCCGCCCATGCCAAAATGCACGATCCTTATTGCGAAGCCAGGCATCAGCGTGTCCACAAAATTTGTGTATGAGAATCTGCATGCCAATGATCTGAAGCCGGAGCAGCATCCGGATGTGGACAGCATGATCGAGGCTATGCGCCAGAAGGATTTGGGGCTCTTATGTTCCCGTATGGGAAATGTGCTGGAGACCGTTACGATTCCGGCTTATCCGGTGATCAATGAGATCAAGAGGACGATGATGGACAACGGAGCCATTGGTTCTATGATGAGCGGGAGCGGTCCGACGGTCTTTGGAATCTTTGATTCTCCGGTGGCTGCAAAGCAGGCCATGAAAGCGGTGCGTGCGGCGAAGCTGGCAAAACAGATCTGCCTGACTACACCGTATAATGTGAAGAGATAGGCGTATAAAATGAATAAGAGAGGGATATGATAGTTCCATGCAGAAAGGATGAGCATAAGCTCATCCTTTTTTATGCGGGAAACGTGAGTATGAGGAAAGGATGTTATGCATGGGCGAGATATCTCCGCAGCTGGCGGACAATGAAGCATGGGTAGATCAGACCTTTGAAAAATGTGATGATATTCTACATCGACAGGTCTATCTGGGTCAGGGCAGGCAGGAAGGATTGCTGGTCTATGTGGAGGTGGCGGTCAGCAATCTGATGCTGGAGGAGCATGTGATCGGGCTGTCGGATGTACAGCCGCTGAAATCCTATGCAGAAGGAAAGGCTGCTCTTCTGGCGGGAAATGGGTTGTTATTTTTAGATGGAGATACGAACTGTTATAAGATTTCCAGCAAAGGATATCCAGGACTTGGAGTAAAGAAAGCGGAAAATGAAAAGGTGATCCGTGGTTCGCAGGAAGCTTTTACGGAAAGTGAGAAGATCAATGTGGCACTGATCCGAAAGCGGCTTCGGGACTCCCGGATGAAAGTGGAAGAACAGACAGTGGGCGTGCGATCGCATACTATGACAGCACTGGTTTATATGGAAGATCTGATCTATCAGGGGCTGTTGACTACTATGAAGCAGCAGTTGCAGCGGTATGAAATTGATGGGATCCTGGACAGCGGTATGCTTGAGCAGCTCTCAGAGAAACACTGGTTATCACCGTTTCCGCAATTTCAGACCACAGAACGACCGGATCGGGCAGCTGCAGCGGTTCTTGAGGGTCGAATCGTGCTGGTGACAGATCATTCCCCTCAGGTGTTGATTTTACCCTCGGATTACAACAGCTTTTTTCAGACCAGTGATGACTGGTATAATCGGTTTCAGGTGGCATCCTACGCGCGAACCCTTCGATTCCTTGCAGCGATCCTGTCTATGATATTTCCGGCAGTCTATGTGGCAGTGGCTACCTGGCATACCAGTCTTCTTCCTACGAAACTCGTGCTCTCCATGGCAGAGGCAAGGCAGGGAGTGCCGTTCCCTGCCTTGGGAGAAATTCTGCTGATGGAGATTTCCTTTGAACTTTTGAAGGAGGCAGGAATACGGCTGCCGGGACCTATGGGGAATACCATTGGTATTGTGGGAGGATTGATCATCGGACAGGCGGCAGTGGATGCCAGTCTGGTGAGCCCCATTGTGGTGATCGTGGTGGCATTTACTGCTCTTTGTTCATTTGCCATTCCCAATGAAGAATTTGCTTCTGCGTTTCGGATATTAAAGTATGGATGTATTTTTATGGGAGCATGGCTTGGACTGTACGGTGTGGCATTGTCGGGGCTATGGGTGTTGATCCATCTGTCTCATCTGAATAGCTTTGGAATTCCGTATCTGATGCCTTATGTGGCAGCGGATGTGAACGGATATGAGGACAAGAAGGACTCTTTGTTCCGTTTTCCGCTGAAATATTGTGTGCGACGTCCCATCTTTGCCAGACGAGGAGAACGGATCAAGCTGAGAAAGAGGGACTGATATGTTTTCAGAAAATGAGAAGATCTCTGTGCGGCAATTAAAGCGGAATCAATGGTTGCTGCTCTTGAATATGGGAATTTTGCTGGTGCCCATTTATGAAAATGAAGGATCTGTGACCGCTGGATCTCTGGCAATTTTGTTATTGACAGTCTTTGTACTGTGGAGTATATGGGTGGAAGCTCCGGCGGAGAACTCCTGGCTTCGATTACCTGGGCGAATCTATTTCTGGATCGTGGGAACGATGATCGCCCGCATGACTGGGATTCTCATTCAGCACTTTTTGCTGACAGAGACTCACTTGGCGGTGATTCTTGGATGGTTTTATCTGTTCTTGTTTTACAATCTCTATAAAGGACTGGAATGCAGAATGCGAGTCAGCGAGATTCTGTTTCCCTTTTGTGTGGCATTTCTGGTATTGCTGCCTTTTCTATTGCTGGGAGTTGTAAAAGTGGAGCGGTTGCAGGAGATGCAATGGTCATGGAGCGGGCAGCAGCTGACAGATGGATATAGACTGTTCTGTTGGCTGGCTGTGGTGCAGGGGTTATGGTATCTGAAGCCATTGGTAAATGTGCGGACCTCTGCAACATGGACAAGAACAGGTGTGGTCTGCACTCTGGCAGGTGGTGTGATCATTCTGCTGTGTGGATTTCTCACCTGTGGAATCTATGGTGCATCGGGGCAGGTGGGGCTTTTATATCCTTTTGCGTCTGCCATGACGCTGGCGCATTTTCCTGGAAATGTGATTGGACGGATGGATACGGTATTTGTCCTGGCATGGGTTCTGGGGCTGTTCCTTGTATGCAGCACGTTATTTGCGCCACTGGGAGGCGGCACACGAAATAAATGGAAGAATGTGGGACTGGCGGTGCTTCTATTGGGATCCTATCTGTTGGCACTGATACCTTCTATTATGGAATGGGGAGACTGGCTGGTACGAATGATACTGATCCCGGCGCAGGTACTGGTGTTGTTGTGGCAGACGTGGAAGCAGCGGGAAAATCAGCAGACAAAGGGTCAGATGGGACAACGTCCCCATGCATCCGGGACTGTGAGATCTGGTATGAAGATAGTTTTGTTGTTGTCGGGAGTGACCACAATCATCACTTTGTGTACTGCCTGCGGACAACAACAATTGGAGACGCAGAGCCTTGTGGAAAGTCTGGCAATTGATGAAGGGCAGGAGATTTCATTTGTTTTCGCCGTTGCAGAGGGCGAAGGCGATAGCGCAGAGAAGTCAGAGCTGGAACAGGAAAGTGGCACTGAGGATGATAATGATCGGATCTTCACAACAAAAGCAGATTCGATCCATGAAGCCATGGATATTTACGGAGATTATCATCAGAAAAAACTGAATCTGAATCATTTGCAATATCTATATATGGCAGAAAGTATGCTGCAATCAGAGCAGCTGGGGACAATTCTGGAAGAACTGCAGCTGGATGAACAGTTTTCCAGAGGAATCCTTCTGTATGTGACGGAAGGAACGGCCTGTGAGGAAGCAATGGATGAGGAAAAGCCGGAGGAAGGAACGCCGGTTCATGAGCTTTTGAATGCCTGGTATAATCAACAGTTCTGTGAATTGCCGCTGGTAACAGAAGACCATCGGTATAAGGACACGATCCGCTGGCAATACTCTGATCAGTAAAGAAAAACGGAGAAGAGGAGTTGCTAAGATGAGAACAAGAATTGGGATCTTATTGCTGGTCATGGTGCTGGGAGTCTCGGGAAATGTATGGCTTGATGAGTGGACAGAGCATGTGGGGCAAGAGACTGCACCGGAGGTATTAGAGCAGAATATGGGTCTTGGTGCACCTGATCAGTCAGAAAAATTATCCTGGTGGACCCTGCTTTATGAACGTCCCAACCCGGATCGACTGCCGGTGAAGGTGAACCTCTGGTTTGCAAAGAATACTTGAATCCCTTCTGTAAACAGGCTACAATGGACGAAAAGGAGGTGGCTTATGACAAAAGAGGTTATGGTTACATTGTCCGGGCTGCAGCTGGGAGACAGTGGCGAAGATACGGTAGAGACCGTACACATTGGTGAATACTACGAGAAAAACGGAGTGCATTATCTCTTCTTTGATGAATTGCTGGAAGGGCACAAGACTCCGATCAGAAATATGCTGAAATTGCGAAATGAGAAGCTGGAGGTCAGAAAACGAGGACCAGTGTCCGCAGAGCTGGTCTTTGAGGAAGGGGAAGTGACAGAGAGTGCTTACAACATTCCGTATGGAAGTTTTCTGGTCGGTGTACATACGAAGGGAGTCTGTCTGGGTGTGGAAGAAGAGAAGATTGAGATGACGGCTTCCTATGAATTGATGGTCAATGGAGCGCACTGTTCAGACTGCGATATTAAGGTGACTGTAGAACCACGGCATTCTTATCGGCTTTGCAAGGAAACAGAAGAAGCTCCCGGTAATATTGATACAAAAGATGCTTAGTAAGGACAGGAAAGGATTATCATATGATAAAAGGAAAGAAAAAGAAACCGCAGCAAAAGAAGCCTTCCGTAAAAAAGGCACCTGTGAAGAAGCAGGGATCCAAAGTGCCGGCAGAGTGGCTGTATCTGTTCGAGGGTGAGATAAAGCTTCGTCAGATCTATGAGCTTCTGAAAGATTCTCCGTGGAACGTAGAATACTGGGAGGAAGCAGAGGTGCTGGAAGTGGAACTTCCAGAAGCGGGTTCGGTGGATTTTGAGGATCTGGAAGGAACTCTGGGTGATGAGGAAAGTGATGCATGGCTTCAGGAACAGCAAATCCACACGGTGTTTGCAGTGACTATCAGACCGGACGATTATGAACTGGCAAAAAAAGTGATGGAACATATTGTGGGCCTGGTTGACGGATATTTCTGTGCAGATAATGAAAATCTTCAGCCGAGGATCCCTGCAAAGGAAGCGGAACAGACAACGGTGGAATCATAGGTAGCATTCGTCTGGAAATCTTATTTAAGTATTGACATATATAGATAACCGATATATTATATAGTTAATCTATATATAGATAAACTATATATACACAAGGAGGTTATCTACATGGCGATCGACAGATCTTTAGTATCAGGAAGTATGGGAATGATGATTCTTCGTCTGCTGGCAGAGAAGGATATGTACGGTTATGAGATGATCGACACGCTGAAAAAGCGTTCGGAAAATGTATTTGAACTGAAGGCGGGAACACTCTATCCGCTGCTTCACGGACTGGAAGAAAAGCAGTTTGTCATATCCTATGAGCAGGAGGTACTGGGAAAGGTACGGAAATATTATCAGATTACAGGCGAAGGCAGAAAGCATCTGGAACAGAAGAAATCTGAATGGAAGGAATATTCAAAAGCAGTCAGTAACGTACTGGCACTGGAGGTGTGAGCATGAAGATGAATGAGTATTTATCTCAGGTCACAGATCAGATCCGGTGTCAGAAAGTACACAAAGCAGTGCGGGCAGAACTTCAGGCACATCTGGAAGATCAGGCAGAAGCCTATGAATCAGAGGGTATGTCTGCAGACGAGGCTATGGAAAAAGCAGTGCTGGAAATGGGGGATCCGGTGGAGACAGGTGTTTCACTTGATCGGGTCCACAGACCTCATATGGAGTGGAGCGCACTCCTCTTAGTGGGTGTGATTGGTATTTTCAGTGTGATCCTCTATATGTTTGCACCATTTGACTATAATGAAGATATTCAGAATATGAGCTGGTATGGCATGCGACAGCTTGTTTTTACAGTAGCTGGTTATGCTGTCATGCTGCTTGTCTGCCGGCTGGATTACAGTATTCTTGACCGGTTTGGAACACTGGCGGCGGGAATCGTAGTGGCATTGATGCTGCTGGCAACACAGTTTGGACTGACGGTAAATGGAGCAACCTACTGCCTGTATCTGGGTGGTATGCAGATTCCAACCATGGCATTGCAGTGGTTGTATGTTCCATTGTTCGGGGCTGTACTTTATCATTACCGTGGACAGGGATATGGATGTATCTGGAAACTGCTGTTGTGGGTATTGCTTCCTGCGTATGCGGGACTTATCTATGCAAGATTTGTTTTCACCATGCTTATGTGTCTGGGAATGCTGGTGCTGACCATAGTGGCAGTAAGCAGAGACTGGTATCAGGTCAATAAGAAGCGGACGCTGACCGGTCTGGCAATCTGCATCGGAGTACTGCCACTGGTACTGATTATGATCCTTACGAGAGGACAGCTACTTGCTCCTTATCAGCAGGAAAGAATGGAAGGATTTTTAACGGGATCACAGACCAGTTATATTACGTTGCAGGTGTCTAAGACGTTGGCGGGCAGCCATCTGATCGGCGGCAATACAGAACTTCTGCAGAGTGCACAGAACGTGCTTCCGTCTTTTGGCAGCAGTTATCTGCTGGTTGCACTTGCCTGCGCATATGGATGGTTTATAGTAGCAGTGGTGGTGATATTGCTGGCAGTGCTGATCTTAAAAATGTTCCGTATCTCATCCAGCCAGAGGAATCAGCTGGGAATGATCATTGGATACGGCTGCGGTATCGTATTTATGCTCCAGTTTGCAATGACTGTTGCTGTCAATCTGGGATTGCTTCCACCGACAAGTATTGTTCTTCCGCTGTTCGCCGGATCTGGCGGAGGAACCATCATTATTTCTTATATTTTACTGGGACTGACGTTGAGTATTTATCGATATAAAGATATCACGACAGAGCGAATGCCGCGAAAACAAAAGATAACGGAGATATGTGAATGACAATTGAAGAACTGAAGGACTCAGGAGCCATTTATTTTGAAAAAATCACAGAAGGTATGCAGCAGTATGATAACCAGATCGTTCGTATGAACGAGTATCAGGCTGTGGATAAGTTTACAGAATTGTGGGAAGCCTGTGGCTGTAAAAATGTATATGTGGATTTCTACTATTTTACGCTTCCACAGGAGGCAAGAGAACAGATCGACAGTGTTCTTGCCTATCAGGAACGAGAATATGTTCATCAGATGGAACATAAGGAAGGGCAAGTATTGTTCCAGGCAAACGAGATTCTGTTCTCCATCTGCTCCAGACTGAATGCAGCAGAGATGTTATTTTGTACCATCTATGTGACCGGAGAATATCCCAGCACCTGGTGGGGTAATTATAATGGGGAATACATCGTGTTTACGAAGAAAGAGTAAAAACAAGGCTGACAAATCTTACGATTTGTCAGCCTGTATTGCTTATACAAGAATAATTTTCTTTCCGGCATCTCTGAATTTCTGAGCAATAGAATCATCTAATTCTTTTCCGCAGATAATAGTTGAAATTTTGTCGAGTAATCCAACTGTAAAAAGCGCATGGGTTGTGAATTTGGAGTGATCGCAGAGAAGATAGACTTCCTTTGCGTTATTCATACCAATAATTTTCAGATTTACATCATCCATTGTGTAACTTGTGATGCCGAGATCTGCATCAATTGCATCTACTGAGAGAAAGATTTTATCTACTGAGATATCTTTCAACATAGATTCTGCATAATAGCCGTAAGAGGAACAATAGCCTTTCCGGATAATTCCGCCAATGAATATGAGTGTATTCGTTGAATTCGTATTAATATCGCCTGCAATGTGAATGTCATTGGTGACAATTGTCAGATCCGAAAAAGGATGAAGACACTTTGCCAGTTCAAGGACAGTGGTACCGGAATCCAATATAATATGATCATTCGGTAAAATGTGTTTTACGGCTTCTCGGGCGATTCGTTGCTTTTCTTCTGCGTTAATCAGAGATTTTGCATTAAAAGAAGGTTCATTTGGCAATGCATTGACTGCCTGAGCGCCGCCGCGTACCTTGATGATACGATTTTCATCTGCCAGGTCATTGACATCCCTTCGGATAGTTGCTTTTGATGCGGCAACTTCCGCCATTAATTCCTCAATAGTAGCGATTCCTTTTTTGTTGATAAGGTCAACAATTTGATTTTGACGTTCAGTGCGTAACATAACTATATCCCCTATTTTTATTACTGTTTATTCTTCATGAGAATAAAAATGATTCACACAATCCACAGCCTTTTGATATTGAGCATATTTTTTTGCATACAGTTTTGTACGTTGCGGATCAGGAGTATAGACAGAAGCGGCATGATACATATTTTTAACAGCTTCTGCAGGACTTTTATACAATCCGCAACCAATACTTGCACACATAGCGGCTCCAAGAGCACCCAATTCTTTACAATCGGTCGTTTCAATGGGTATCCCCAAAATGTCTGCCAACATCTGACACCATATGGAAGAACTGGATACACCACCGGAAAATCTGGCAGACGCAGGTAATTGTTCTCCACATAAAGTGCGGATATGCTGAACCAGCGAGAATAGAATTCCTTCGTATATAGCCATCAGCATATGAGCAGGTGTGTGATACCCTGACAAATTGAAAAAGCAGGCTTTGACAAAGTTTGATGTATTTGATCCATACAGATAGGGTAAAAAGATTAAATCATTATCTGCAGGATCCAGTGTTGCGACTTGAAGATTGCATGCTTCATATACATTTTCAGCATCTGAAAATATTTTTTTGTAAAAAGATTCTATAAACCAGTCAAGATTACTTGCAGAAGTAGGACTGGATTCTTCACTGAAATACCAGTCGTTCAGGAATGATAGAAGTGTGTTATTCCTGCCTTGACATGATGCCAGATCTTTGGTCAGATAACCGCTGATGCTCCAGGTGCCTACAATAAGCTCCAGATGAGAGTCATCTAAAATGCCACTGGCAAGTGTACAGGAAGCAACATCATATAATCCCGTTGCAACAGGTGTTCCAGGGAGCAGACCTGTTAATTCAGCTGCCTTCGGTGAGATTGTCCCCGCAATTTCAAAGGAAGAAAAGATCCGTTCCGGGAGTAGTGAAAATAAATCTTCGATTCCGAGAATCTGAAAAATTTCAGGGTCAAACTTCTGTGTATGAATATTGAAAAGGTTTGTGTTGGACGCATCTGTTACCTCAGTTCCAATAACGCCCGTCAGCCTGTAACGAATAAAATCCTTAATGGACAGAGCATAAGCAGCGTCTGTGAGAGAATCCCCGCATTCTCTTTGATACCAGGCAAGGAGCATCGCATGCTGACCAGACCATAACCTCTGAAATGTATATTCGTATATTTGATCATCAATTCCGTTTTCCTGAAAGGTCTTTAATAGAGTATTTGCACGTGAGTCAGTGGAGACAATACATGGAATTACGGGATGGCCATTTTGATCAAGCAGGATAAGTCCTCCGCCATAACCGCAGACAGATACTGCTTTTACATCGGAAGGATTCAGGTCTGCTTTTTGTAGTGCGGCCTGAATAACATGACAATTGGCTGTCCACACATCCTCGCTGTCCCGTTCGGTATAGCCATCAAACGGTTTGGAAAGAGGTACTCGTGTGGATGAACTGGAAATAATTGATCCATATTGATTGAAAATGACGCATTTAATGCTGGAGCCGCCATTATCAATACCTATAAAGTAGGATTGTTCCATATGTATAAGATCCCCTTATTAAGGATTTTCTTATTGTCTTCATCATATCGTATAAAGTATAAAAAGGCAATAGGAAAAAACTTTTTTAGAAAAAAGTGAGGCGCACAGTATGCGCCTCACTTTGAGTCAAAAAGATTCAGAAGTTATAAAGTGCTGCGGAATTCTTTTACAATGTCCATAAATTCTTTTACGCGATTTACATCTACAGCATTCTCGAAAATACCATCATATTTGAAAGTAGTAGCACAAACAGCACCATCTGCATGAGTGAGCTGACGTACAATGTTATCCTTATTGCATCCGGTGTTGCAGAGAATCGGTGTGCGTTTTACAGATGCTTTTACTCTGGATAATACCTGAGTATCCGTTTCACTTCCGGCCGTGAGACCTGATACACAGAGGGCATCTGGTGCATTATTGAATTCAGTGGAACGAGCAATCTCTTCAATTGGACGATCTGCAAGGTATTTTGCAGCTTCCGGTACAATATTATAGAGAAGTTTGATGTCTTTTCCACCGATAGCCATCTGGTGACGAACGGTCTGACCTACGTTGGTATTCCAAAGGCCGAAGTCAGAAGCGTACACACCGCTGATGATCTCACGGATGAATTTTCCACCAACAGATACACACAGGTCAAGGGAAGCAATCGGATCCCACAGACAGTTAACTCCATAAGGAATAGTGATCTCCTTCTTTAATGATCCGATAACATATCCCATGGCGGCAATGGTGATCGGCTCTACCTTAGTAAGATAAGGAAGACTGAATTCGTTGGAGAACATAACTCCGTCGACTCCTCCATCCTGCAGAGCGTGAAGGTCTTTGCGTGCGCATTCTACGACATATTCGATTCCTTTTTCCTGATCATAATGCGGATCGCCCGGAAGCGGCTGCAGATGACACATTGCAATGATCGGTTTCTTTACCCCAAAAAGTTCCTCCATCCAGTTCATAATTAAATCTCCTTTCTGATAATGAATTTATTTGAGTTCATTAATTATCTCAAGTGCAGAATATCATAAAAAATCAAAAAAATCAACAGAAAAATCAAAATAAATCATTATTAAATCAAAATAATTTATTTTCATGCAAAAAGTATTGCAAATAAAATCATGATGTGATATGATTTGTTCAAGATAAATCAAATGAGCCACAAAATGATGCAGGAGGACTCTGAGATGATTGTTATTGATCCTTCACTCGCGTCTGCTAAGCAGTTGAATCTGCAAAAGCAGATAGACTTATTAGAAGATTACCCATATTTACATCTGGATGTGGAAGATGGAAACTTTGTTCCTAATATTACATTTGGAATGAAAACCATATCAGAGGTAGCAGCTTATACAGAGAAGCAGCTGGATGCACACCTGATGGTAACAGATCCTGATAGTTATATTGATGAGCTAATTAATGCAGGGGTGAAAAAAATAGCATTTCATATAGAAGCAGAGAAGTATCCGGCAGTTGTACTTCAACATATAAGAAGAAGGGGTGGCTGCGCGGGACTGGCATTTAATGAGATGGCTTCTGCGGAGTTGGCACTTCCTTATATAGATAAACTGGATTATTTGCTGATTATGACATCAGAGCCAGATGGTGAAGGACAGAAATACAATCCGTTCCTGATTCATAAGATCCGCCAGGCAAGAAAACTTTTTCCGCCGAAGATTTCTATTATGGTAGATGGGGGAGTTTCAGAAACTACTATGAAAGAAGTTATTGAAGCGGGAGCTGACACACTGGTTATGGGAAGAGCTGTATGGGGTGCAAAGAATCCGGCAGAGAAAATCAGGGAGTTGATTGCACAGATTAATTAGGGGGGAATTATGAAGAGAGAACTTCCGGTATTTGGAATATATGAAAAAGCTTTGAAACCAAAATCGTTTGTGGAAATGTTTAAAGATGCAGAGAAAGCCGGATATCAGTCGATGGAAATCAGTATTGATGCTACTGATGAGAGATTACGAAGGCTTGCATGGACAAAGGAGGAAGCTGAGTCAGTACGGCGAACAGCAGAATCTTGTAATATGAAGATTCTTACCATGTGTCTGAGTGGTCATAAAAGATTTCCATTGGGAAGTACTAATCCGGAAATCGTACAGACTGGATTGAAAGTCACTCAAAGAGCGATTGAACTTGCAGGCCGACTGGGAACAAGAGTGATTCAGATTCCGGCATTTGATGTATATGAGACAGAAACAAGAACAGAGGAAACACAGAAGAGATATGTCGATAATTTATATAAAGTAGCAAGAATGGCAGAACATGCATGTGTCACAATGGCGATCGAGCCAGTGGAAGAAAATCTTCTGGCAGTGAAAGATACTATGGAGGTTGTCCGGCAGATTGATTCTTGGTGTATGCAGATATATCCTGACGTGGCAAATATTAAATCTTTGGGAATTGATCCAATCGAGGAACTTCCATATGGAAAAGGACATATTGCAGCAGTACATATGAGAGACTCTCTTCCGCAGATTTATGATGCAACACTTCTGTTTGGAACTGGTCAGTTGGATTTTGAGGGAGTATTCGAAAAACTGGATGAACTGGAGTTTACGGGACCGTTGATCGTGGAAATGTGGAATACAGATCGACCGGAATATATGGAATATATCTCTCAGGCGCGAGAGTATATGGAAGAACACATCAGAAAGGTGAGGGGCGAGCATGTTTGAAAAAGAAAAAAAACAGGTGTTGGATGCGGCGTTAGAGATAAAGAAATGTAATCTGGTTTCTCTTTCAGGAGGAAATATCAGTGTCAAGGTTGCGGAAGATAAGTATCTGGTAACTCCGTCGGGGATGATTTATGAAGATATGGTTCCGGATGATGTGTGCCTGATTGACGGAAAATGCAATGTTCTGGAAGGAATCAGAAAACCATCCACAGATTCTTCCGCATTGATTTATATGTTTGAACATATTCCGAATATTAACGCGATTATTCATACTCATCAGCCGTGGGCAACGGCTACAGGATTTATTACAGATGAGATTCCTGATTTTTTGGTAACAATCATGGATGCATGTAAAAATCCGGTGAAGGTAGCACCGTTCACTCCCTCATCAGCAATTGGAATGGGAGTGCTTGCAGCAGAATATGCAGGAGATTCACTCGCTGTAATTCTTAAGCATCATGGTGTGGTTACTTATGGAAAAGACTTAATGGAAGCATTGTATGCGGCTGTATATCTGGAAGAATCAGCAAAGACATTTGTTCTGGCAAAAGCAATGGGAGCAAATATCCCGGAACTTGATCCGGAACTGATTGCAAAAGAAAAAGCTGGATGGGAGACCTACGGACAGTAATGGGGGATAAACAGATGGGAAGCTATAGCATTGGTATTGATTTCGGAACACAAGAAGCCAGGGCGATGCTGGTGGATATGAATGGGACCTGTGTAAAAGATGTAGCATTTCGATATCCGCATGGGGTTATGTCTGAGCAACTGCCGGATGGGACTCTTCTGAGACCCGGATTTGCATTACAACATCCGCAAGATTATATCGATGCAATTCATACTATGCTGAACTGTTTATTACAGGAATTTCCGGAAAAGATGAAGCAGGTAATTGGTATTGGAGTAGATTTTACACAATGTACTATGATGCCAGTAGATAGAACAGGTCAGCCGCTTTGCTTTCGGGAAGAATATAAATCAGAGCCATATGCATATGCAAAGCTCTGGAAACATCATGGGGCACAGAAACAGGCGGAGCATATGACAAAGGTAGCCAAGGATAGAAAGGAAGCTTTTCTTGAATATTATGGAAACCAAATCTATGCAGAAGGAATGTTTCCCAAAATATTGGAAACTTATGAGAGTCAAAATGAAGTATATAAAGAAGCAGATCAGTTTATAGAGCTGGCAGACTGGATTCCATTTTATTTGACTGGATCACAGAAACGAAGTCAGAGTATTGCAGGATGTGCAGCATTATGGAATCCGCAAAATGGATATCCAGATCAGGAATATTTTGAAGCAGTGGCCTCTGGATTTGGTAAAGTAACAGAAAAGCTTACATTGGATCTGGTTCCGGTAGGAACACCGGTTGGATATTTGAAGGAGACATTCGTTAAAGAGTTTGGTTTTTCTTCTTCCATTCCAGTAGCAGCAGGTCTGGGAGATTGTCAGGCAGCATTTGTGGGCTGTGGTCTGGCAGAAGAACATATTCTTTTATCTGTTATGGGAACTTCTAGTTGCGACATGCTGATTGACAAAAAGGGAGTTGGAATTACAGGCTTATATGGGGTATCCAGTGGCAGCATGATCCCGGATTTTTATGGGTATGAAGCAGGACAGGCAACGATGGGAGATCTGTTTGCATGGTTTTCAAAAAACTGGATTCCGGAGAAATATAAGAATGAAGCGGAAAAGCAGAAAGTATCAGTTTTGGATTATCTAAATGGATTGGCAGAACAGTATGAACCGGGGCAGACTGGACTTCTCGCACTGGATTGGTGGAATGGAAATCGATCCGTATTGTTGGATACAGATTTGAGTGGTTTGATTCTTGGTTTGGATATGAATACCAGATGTGAGGAAGTGTACAGAACACTGATTGAGGCTCTGGCATTTGGAAAAAGGCGGATCGTTGAACAATTTCAGAAATACAGAATAGAAGTAGATAAACTATATGCGACTGGTGGTGTGGCAAATAAAAATCCATTTTTAATGCAATTATTTTCAGATGTTATTGGAATACCTGTATATATCTCTGCCGCAGAAAACGGAAGTTGTCTGGGAAGTGCCATTTATGGAGCGACAGTAGCAGGAACTGAGGCAGGCGGTTATGACAGTCTTGAAGAGGCAGCAGCAAAGATGGGAGGAGAGGTGAACAAGATTTACAGACCGCGGGAAGAATACAGGGAAGCCTATAATAAATTATATGAGGAATACAAAATTCTTCATGACTATTTTGGAATACAAAATACTGTTATGAAGAGTTTGAAAAATAGTAAAAGGGGGAATGTAGATTGAAATTTGGCTGTTTTTCATTGGATTTTCGTAGATTTTCATTGGAGACTGCGTTCAAAATGGCTTCGAGATATGGATTTGATGGATTGGAAATATGGGGAGGAAGACCACATGCCTACCCATATGATATGGATCATGATCAGGTACAGCAGATTCTTGAGTGGAAGAGAAAGTATGAAATAGAAGTGCCGATGTATACCCCTAATGCTTTGGGAATGCCATATAATCTGTGCTCACTGGATCAAAGGGAGAGAACAGATGCAATCGACTATTTTAAAAAGGCGATTACAGCATGTGAGCAGATGGAAGTGCCAAGAATGCTGATGGTGGCGGATCATCCAGGGTATGAAGTCCCGAGAGAAAAGAGTTGGAAGCAGTTTATTGAAAACATGAAAGAGCTTGGTATATATGCCAAAGAACATGGAGTGATCCTAGTTGTGGAGTCACTCACACCTATGGAAAGTCCGATTGTGACGACTTCGGATGATTGTGCTGCAGTAATCAGGGAAACGGGACTTCCTAATATTGAGGCTATGATGGATGTGGTTCCGCCGCATATCACGTATGAACCGTATAGTTCTTATTTTGATAAGCTGGGGAACAAAATGAATTATATTCATATCTGTAACAACGACGGAAAAACAGATGTACATCTGAGACTGGATACGGGAGAGCTTCCAGTGGAGGATATGGTCAGATTATTCAAAGAACGAAAGTATGAAGGCTATGTGACGGTTGAACTGTATTCGGAATGTTACAGGGACCCGGAACTGATGCTTGCCAATAGTTCCAGAATAATTCAGCAGATCCGTTCAGATTTAAATCTATGAGACAGGGGGGACGATGATGAGTGAATATGTTTTGGAACTGAAGGATATCACCAAAAGGTTTCCGGGTGTAACAGCTTTAAACAAAGTTCAGTTTCAATTAAAAAAAGGTGAAATTCATGCTTTAATGGGTGAGAATGGAGCCGGTAAGTCAACACTGATAAAAGTGATTACAGGTGTTCATAAACCAGATGAAGGAAAAATGCTGATAAACGGAGAAGAAGTATTTTTTCAGAGTACGAATGATTCCGCTGAAAAAAGTATTGCAGCAATCTATCAGCACAGTACTACATATGTACATCTGAGTGTAACAGAAAATATTTTTATCGGACATGAGTTGAAAAATAAATTTGGACTGCTTGACTGGCCGACTATGCACAAGAGAGCAGCAAATCTGATTCATAGTCTGGGATCCAGTATTGATCCGCACACGCTGATGGGAAATCTGAGTGTAGCAGAACAGCAGGTAGTTGAAATCGCAAAAGCTGTTTCAGCAGATGCACAGATCGTAATCATGGATGAACCGACAGCAGCACTTTCCAAGAGAGAGTGTGAGGAGCTTTATCAGATCACAGAGCAGTTAAGAGGAGAAGGAAAGTCCATTATATTTATCTCTCACAGACTGGAAGATATGTATCGTCTGGCTGACAGGGTGACTGTATTCAGAGATGCTTCTTATATTGGTACATGGGATATTAAAGATGTAACGAATGAAACACTTGTCCAGGCTATGGTTGGTCGTGAGATTAAGGATCTGTATCCTAAGAAAAAGATCAAAGTAGGAGATGTGGCACTGGAAGTAAAGAATTTGAGTCGTCTTGGCTTTTTCAAGAATGTAAGTTTTTCCGTCAGAAGAGGAGAAATCCTTGGACTGACCGGATTAGTAGGAGCTGGCCGCTCGGAAGTGTGTCAGGCTGTCTGTGGCGTAACAGAATATGATTCCGGAGAAGTTTTCCTGAATGAAAAACCTGTAAGATTTCATCACCCGGCGCAGGCAATGAAGAAAAAGCTGGGATATTTGCCAGAGGACAGACAGATACAGGGACTATTATTACCTTGGGAAATCTATAAAAATGCAACATTATCATCCCTTGAAAAATACAGTAGTCTTTCGGGAATTAATTCTAAGAAAGAGTGTCAGGATGGAGAAGAACTTTCCAAACGACTTTCTATCAAGGCAAAAGACATTTATGAAAAAGCCGGAGCATTGTCTGGTGGAAATCAGCAGAAGGTAGTACTCGCGAAGCTTTTGAATATGGACCTGGATGTGTTGATTCTGGATGAGCCCACAAAGGGTGTTGATGTTGGAGCAAAATCTCAGATTTATGAGATCATGTCTGAACTGGCGGAAAAAGGGTATGCAATTGTTCTTATTTCTTCTGAAATGCCTGAGATTCTGGCGATGAGTGACAGAATTGCAGTGATGCATGAGGGCGAGTTAGTAAAGACTCTCGATCGTGAAGAAGCAACACAGGAAAAAATGCTGGCATATGCAATGAATTCAGCAGATGATATGCTGCAGGAAGGAGAATGACAGGATGAAGACATGGAATAAGCGTAAAATGAGACATTTCTTTTCTGATCATTCCCAGGAAATTGCCCTGATACTGATTATCCTGGTGTTTGGTACACTGGTTCAGATTCGTACAGGAGGAAGTTTCTTAAGTACATCTAACCTGAATGAGCTGATGAGAGAAGCGTCTATGCTGATTATGGTATCTATTGGAATGATGATCGTAATCATCAGTGGAGGTATTGATTTGTCGGTTGGCTCGGTCATGGGTCTGTCAGGTATGATTGCAGCACTGGTACTTCGGGATCATAAGAATATTCCGGTATTCGCTTTGTTCCTGATTGCGATGGGCGTTGGACTAATCTGTGGAATTATTACAGGATTTGTGGTTGCAAAGTTAAGGATCTTTCCTCTGATTGGTACACTTGGAACCTGTGATATTTTAAGAGGTGTAATCTATCTATTTAGTAAAGGTGAATGGGTTAGCCAGACAGATATGACACCGGAGTTTTTGTCCATATCGACTGGAACATTTCTCGGGATCAACTATATGGTCTGGATTGCAGCAGTGATAGTTCTGTTCGGATTTGTGTTTATGGGACATACAGCATTTGGAAGACACATTTACGCAGTTGGAAACAGTGAGACAAATGCTAAAATTACAGGAATCAATACGGAGAGAACAAAGTGGATCGCGTATATGATAAGCGGAATGATCGCAGGTCTTGCAGGTCTGTTGTGGGTTTGCAAATATGCATGTGCACAGGGAACAACTGCTACGGGATTTGAACTTAATGTTATCGCATCCGTGGTATTAGGCGGTGTAAGTATTACCGGAGGTTTTGGTTCTGTTACAGGTGTGCTTCTTGGTTCTTTATTATTTGGAATGTTGAGCAATATCCTTCCGTTGATTCAGGTATCTTCTTTCTGGCAGCGGGCAATCAGAGGATCTGTTATTCTGATTTCCGTAATTATCAATGCATTGATAAACAGAAGAGCAGCCCGGAAAGCATTAGAGAGGAGGGAGCAGAATGAAACAGCAGAAGATTAATATTAAAGGACTGTTTGCACACTGGGAAACATTTTTGATTCTGATATTCCTTGGAGTAAATATTATTAATATTCAGATGTCACCTTATTATCTGAATTATAATAATCTGATGAACTCCATGATCAATTTCATGGACAAAGGACTTATGGTATATGGAACCATGATGGTTCTGATACTGGGAGAAATTGATATCTCTATTGCTTCCATCATTACACTTTCTGCTTGTGTGGCTGGATGGGCATGTGAAAAGGGAATAGCTTTTCCGATATGTGTACTGATAGCTCTTCTGGTTGGAGTTCTGTGTGGTGCATTTAACGGCTTACTGCTTGTAAAGTTTAAAGAGTTGAATTCTACGATCGTGACATTGGGAACGCAGATTTTATTCAGAGGTCTGGCATATGTATTGTTGGAAGACGAGTCTTTGAAAACTTACGCAAAACAGCTTTCGGGTCTGGCATGGGATAAGGTATTTGCTTTACCCTTGATCCTGGTTACTTTCATTATTCTGTCAGTGATTTTTGTATATGTAATACATAGAACTGCTTTGGGACGTAGACTTTACGCAATTGGAACCAACCGGACAGCAAGTTATTTTTCCGGAATTCATACAGATCGCATTATTTTGTCAGTATATACAATCAATGGATTGTGTGCAGCTTTCGCAGGATTATTCCTGGCTGCAAAGCTTGCCAGTGTACGAGCAAGTATTGCACAGGGATTTGAGATGGAAGTAATTGCAATGGCAATTCTTGGAGGTGCAAGTCCTTCTGGTGGAAAAGGACGTGTTGGAGGAGTAATCCTTGGTGTATTTACAATCGGACTGATCCGTTATGGAACAGGACTTGTAAACATCTCTTCTGAAACTTTGAAAATTATTATTGGCTGCCTGCTGATCGTAGTTTGTGCAGTCCCGAATCTCAAACAAGTGCTGGCAGATGCCAAAGAGGCAAGACGAGGAAAAGCCAGCTTGTTATAAAAGAAAAGGAGGAACTGAATATGAAGAAGAAACTAATTGCGATGCTGCTTGCTACAAGTATGGTTTGCGGTGTTCTGGCTGGATGCGGAAGCTCCGGAGGAACAACACAGGATACAGCAAGTACACCAACGACAGAGAGCGGTGACGAGAGTACAGATGCTGAAGCATCTACGACCACAGCATCTGATGACAAGACAGCGGACTATGTGGCAGGTGATGATGCTCCGACTTATGTTATGATTTCCAAGACTCTGTCCGATCCAATCTTCATCGATATGTATGTTGGTTTCAGAGAGTTTTGTGAATCCGAAGGCGTAAACTGTATGTACAGAGGTACAGAAGAGCCGACAGCAGAGAAGGAAATTGAAGTTATTACTCAGTTGATTGCACAGGGTGTTAACGGACTTGCAGTTATTGCAGCAGACTATGATGCACTGGAGCCGGTACTGACCCAGGCAATGGGACAGGGAATCGCAGTTATAACCTTTGACACCGCAGCCAATCCAGATTCTCGTCAGCTTCATGTAGAGCAGGCTTCTATTGATCAGGTCGGACGTGCACAGATGCAGTCTGCACTGGAGATCTGTGGTGGTGCGGGATCTGAAGGAACCATTGGCATCTTATCTGCAAATCCGGAATCTCAGCTTCATGCAGACTGGTGTGCAGCAATGCTGAAAGAAGTAGAGGATCATCCAGATGATTATGCAAATATTAAAGTTCTTGATATTGCATACGGTGATGACCTTCCGGATAAATCCACAACAGAGGCACAGGCTATGTTGCAGAACTATCCAGACATTGACGCAATCATCAGTCCGACAACTGTTGGTATCCTTGCAGCAGCAAAAGTGATCCAGGATATGGGATCTGACTGTAAAGTTACTGGTGTAGGTCTGCCATCGGAGATGGCTCCGTATATCGAGAATGGTATTTGCTATGATTTCTATCTGTGGAATCCATTTGATCAGGGATATCTTGCAGCAGCAAGTGTAAATTCAATCTCTGCCGGAGAGGCTACTGGCGCTACTGGTGATACCATCACTGCTGGACGTCTGGGCACCTTCACTGTTGAAGATTACTATGATGGCGGAACTCAGGTATTACTTGGCGATCCGATTAAATTTACTAAAGACAATATCGACGAGTATAAAGATCAGTTCTAATTAGACAAAACAAAAGCAGGTTCTTCGAAACCTGCTTTTTTGTGCGTTATGCCTAAATCAAAGGTAAAAGATTAATCAAATCAGTTGTCTTATCAATAAAATAATCAGCTGCCGACTGATCAAATGAAAATTGTGTATCTTTAATAGCAACTACTTCCATTCCTGCGGCTTTTCCAGCCTGGATTCCGTAAGAAGAATCTTCTACAATAAGGCATTCTTCAGGAGCGAGCTGAAGCTTTGCGCGGGTATCGTGATAAATCTCCGGGTTAGGCTTGCTTTCCTTAAAATCCTCACCGCTTACAATAATATTGAAATAGCATTCAAGTTCATTTTCTTTCAACATTCTGTGAATTGCTTTCTTCTTGGATGAGGAAGCCAGTGCCAGTGTATAACCTTGCGCTTTCAGCTGATCCAGAAGATCAGGAATACCGGGGAAAAGGTAATCGCGATAATCGACTGCCTCATCGGGATATTCACTGTGGAATAACTGGCGAATATATTCTGGTGGATCCTGAGGCCCCCAGAGCATGGACATGTAGTTCCAGGTCATACGGGTATCGGCGCCGACGATTTTCAGTAGAATGTCTTCTTTGATCTCTTTCTGGTGCTTTGCTAAAAAATCCCGAAAAAGATTCAGATAAGCATTTTCACTGTCGACAAGAACGCCGTCCATATCAAAGATAATTGCTTTTTTCTTCATTGTTGCTATCCTCCGCTGCTGTAAACTTTGGTATGAACAATACCTAAAGCAATTATACCTTTAAAAATGCTTATTTTTCAAGCTTTTTCGGGATTTTCTATAATACTTTTAAGGGGCTAGAATTTAATCTCTTTGCCTTCTTTTCTCCACTGTCTGAATTCTGCGGAAGCCGATAACAGCAGGTCGGAAGAAGAGTTCAGTGCAGTTTCTACAGAGTCCTGAATCACTCCAATGATAAATCCAACACCAACTACCTGCATAGCTACATCATTCGGAATACCGAACAGGGAGCATGCCAGGGGGATCAGAAGCAGAGATCCACCGGCTACACCGGATGCACCGCATGCGGACAGAGTTGCCAGCACACTTAAGATCAGAGCACTTGGGATATCCACGGCGATTCCCAGTGTGTGAGCGGTTGCAAGTGCCATAACGGTGATGGTGATAGCTGCACCGTCCATGTTGATGGTTGCACCAAGTGGAATAGTAACAGAATAGGTATCTTTATCAAGTCCCATTTCCTCGCAGGCTTCCATATTGATCGGAATATTTGCAGCAGAGCTTCTGGTGAAGAAGGCAGTGATTGCGCTCTTCTTCAGACATTTGAAGATCAGTGGATACGGGTTTTTGCGAATACACCAGAATACCAGGATCGGGTTTGTCACAAAGTAGATAAACAGCATGGAGCCAACCAGGACTGCCAGCAGCTTTCCATATTCGGTGAAGATAGAAAGACCATTGGTGGACACGGTATTGAACACCAGACCAAGGATACCGAATGGAGCAAAGCTGATGATCCATGTAACTACCTTGGACAGCGCTTTGGATACATCGTTCAGCATATTCTTGCTGGTCTCGCCTGCTGCACGCATACCGATACCGATCAGAACAGCCCAGAACAGAACACCGATGTAGTTTGCATTTACAAGGGAGTCGATGGGGTTGGCAACGATATTTCCAAGCAGTGTGCTTAATACTTCGGCGATTCCCTGAGGTGCAGACAGATCAGAGGAAGCCTCTGCCAATGTCAGTGTAACCGGGAACATGAAGCTGGATACGACAGCAATCACAGCAGCCAGGAATGTGCTGAACATATACATGATGATAACGGTCTTGATGACACCTCCGTGACTTTTTCCAGAGTAACACAGGGAACTGATGACCAGGAAAAATACAAGGAGAGGAGCGATTGCTTTTAATGCTCCAACAAATACAGTTCCCAAAAGTGCAATACCAGTTGCGGATGGAACGGTAAGCCCCAGAATAGCTCCGATGACCAGACCGGCTACGATTCTCTTTACCAGACTGATGCTGTTCCATGTTTCAAATACTTTTTTCATAACACGTCTTCTTTCTTTCGTTAGTTCTGCGCAGCGCAGACGTTCATAGTATACATGAATTCTTAGAAAAATACAAATGTTTTTTGGGGACGGACAATTTGGCGAAAATGACTTTCCAAAAAGAGTGATGGCATAAATACAGATAGCCGGTAATATGATGTAAAAAACGTTCTTAAGGGGTTTTCCCATGAAAGAGTATATTGAAGAACGGGCAGTCTCAATTGCAAATTACATCATAGACCACAATGCGACGGTGCGGCAGACGGCAAAAAAATTTGGTATCAGTAAATCTACAGTTCATAAAGATGTAGCTGAGCGGCTGTTGTATATCAATCCGGGACTTGCAAAACAAGCCAGAAAAGTGTTGGACATTAACAAATCGGAGCGTCATATTCGTGGTGGACTGGCTACTAAAGAAAAATACCTGCATCAGCATGAGTTGCAGCTTTAACGTGATTGAAATTTCCTTCTTCATCTGATAGAGTTATTTCATATAAATATGATTTGATATAACAAAAGAGGATTGTGGAAGATGAAGGGAAAGGAAGCTGGATTATTTGATAATAAAGCACTGGCATCGTTGATACTTCCATTACTTGTGGAGCAGTTCCTGGCAGTGTTGGTAGGAATGGCGGACTCAATCATGGTTGCAAGTGTAGGAGAAGCAGCGGTGTCAGGTGTTTCGCTGGTAGATAATGTTATGGTATTATTTATCAATCTGTTTGCAGCATTGGCTACAGGAGGTGCAGTGATTGCTGGTCAGTATCTTGGACAGGAGGATAGAAAATCTTCCGGGAAAGCTGCTACACAGCTGATCTGGTTTATGACGGCTGTGTCGTTCGGGATCATGATGCTGATCTATCTTGGGAAAAATTTCATTTTGCATCAGATATTTGGCGCTATCGAGGCAGATGTCTGTGCACATGCAAATACATATCTGTTGATCGTAGCGGCATCGGTTCCATTTCTTGCAATTTATAATGGCGGTGCGGCAATTTTTCGAACCATGGGAAACTCAGGCGTATCCATGAAGGTCTCTGTTATCATGAATGCAATCAACTGTGGAGGAAATGCCCTGTTGATCTATGGACTTCATTGTGGAACAGAAGGTGTGGCAATCCCTACATTGCTATCCAGAGCAGTGGCTGCAGTCTTGATCGTCATTCTGTTGTTGCGTACCAAAGGCCCCATTCGGATAGAACGAAGTCTGCACATAAAATTTGATGGACGGATGATCAGAAGAATTCTGGGAATTGGTCTTCCCAATGGTATGGAGAACAGTATGTTCCAGCTTGGCAAGATCATGGTGCTCAGCCTGGTATCTACATTCGGAACCTCTGCAATAGCAGCAAATGCGGTCAGTAATGCGGTGGCGCAGTTCCAGATCCTGCCGGGAATGGCAATCAATCTGGCAGTAACAGCGGTGATTGCCAGGTGTATTGGAGCTGGAAGATATGATCAGGCAGAGTATTATACGAAGAAGCTTGTACTGCTGGTGTATTTTTGTCATATTACTGTAAACATATGTATCTGGCTGGCACTTCCGCTTATTTTAAAGGTATATAATCTGAGCTCGGAAACTGCGGATACCGCAAGGCAGATCCTGCATTTTCATGGAATCTGTGCTTCAATCGTATGGCCGGTGGCATTTACACTTCCCTGCACACTGCGTGCGGCAGGTGATGCCAAAGTGACCATGTACATTTCTATCGCGTCCATGTGGTTCTGCCGGATCGTTATGAGTTATGTTCTTGGAAAATATCTGGGAATGGGAGTCTTTGGCGTATGGGTCGCTATGATCTTTGACTGGTGTGTGCGGTTTGTGGCTATGACATTTCGCTATCGACAGGGAAAATGGAAGCAGATTGATTCCCTTGCATAAATTGTGCTTTAGGGCTTGTCAGAAAATGGCCTGTAAATTATAATAAATGGTAATTGAGAAAACCTAGGAGGAAATACGGATTGAACAGAGAAATGGTTATAGTTCTTGATTTCGGCGGACAGTACAACCAGCTGGTTGCCAGACGTGTCAGAGAGTGTAACGTATACTGCGAAATATATTCTTACAGAACCGATATCGAGAAGATCAAAGCAATGAATCCCAAGGGAATTATCCTGACAGGAGGACCTAACAGTTGTTATGAGCCGGATTCACCGACTTATACAGATGAGCTTTTCAAGCTTGGTATTCCAGTGCTTGGTCTTTGCTATGGAGCACAGCTCATGTCCCATGTGCTTGGTGGAAAAGTTGAGCGTGCAGATGTAAGAGAGTATGGAAAGACAAAAGTTCTGATTGATAAGAAAACATCTAAAGTATTTGAGGGAGTATCCCCAGAGACAATCTGCTGGATGAGCCATTTTGATTATATTTCCAAGATTGCACCTGGCTTCGAGATCACAGCACATACGGCAGACTGTCCGGTGGCAGCTGCTGAAAATGAGGCAGAGAAGCTGTATGCGATCCAGTTCCATCCGGAAGTGCTTCACACTGCAGAAGGAACGAAGATGATTAATAACTTCGTGAAAAATGTCTGTGAATGTGCGGGCGACTGGAAGATGGATGCATTTGTAGAGCATACCGTAAAAGAGATCCGCGAGAAAGTTGGAAATGGACGAGTACTTCTTGCCTTGTCTGGCGGTGTGGATTCTTCTGTTGCAGCAGGACTTCTGTCCAGAGCAATCGGAAAACAGTTAACCTGTGTATTTGTGGATCACGGTCTTCTTCGTAAAGATGAAGGTGATGAGGTTGAAAATGTATTCGGACCGAATGGTCAGTTTGATCTGAATTTTATCCGTGTCAACGCACAGGAGAGATATTATAAGAAACTGGCCGGAGTCACCGAGCCGGAGGCAAAACGTAAAATTATCGGTGAAGAATTTATCCGTATTTTTGAAGAAGAGGCAAAGAAAATTGGTGCGGTTGATTTCCTCGCACAGGGAACCATCTATCCGGATGTGGTAGAAAGTGGTCTTGGCGGAGAATCCGCAGTGATCAAATCTCATCATAATGTAGGAGGACTTCCGGATTTTGTAGATTTCAAAGAAATCATTGAGCCGCTTCGTGATCTTTTCAAAGATGAAGTTCGTAAAGCAGGACTTGAGCTCGGACTTCCTGAAAGACTCGTATTCCGTCAGCCATTCCCAGGACCGGGACTTGGAGTACGTATCATCGGCGAAGTAACAGCTGAGAAAGTTCGTATCGTTCAGGATGCAGATGCTATTTATCGTGAAGAGATTGAAAATGCCGGACTTGATAAGACAATTGGTCAGTATTTTGCAGCACTTACGAATATGAGAAGCGTTGGTGTTATGGGTGATGAGAGAACTTATGATTATGCTGTTGCGCTTAGAGCGGTTAATA